>Ga0065711_1032185_pt1 | contig 27832 bp, 20 predicted proteins | sample Hoacrofraction12_FD_59098 | JGI IMG/M metagenome (GOLD analysis project Ga0065711, IMG submission 59098) | Hoatzin crop microbial communities from Cojedes, Venezuela - Epithelial fraction 12 v2 (version 2) | ecosystem: Host-associated > Birds > Digestive system > Esophagus > Crop | place...
CTTGGCCCCATCCTCCTGACACCCACCCTTCAGATATTTGTAGGCATTTATAAGGTCCCCTCGCAGCCTTCTCTTCTTCAGGCTGAACAAGCCCAGTTCCCTCAACCTCTCCTCGTAAAGAAAGAGAAACATCGCAAGATACAAATGTCAAATCTGAGTGGCATTGCTGAAATCACCAATGGAAACATTCAGCTTTCTGCATGATCCAAAGTATAAAAACTAAGGGAAAGCAAAGAAAATCCGAAAGATTTAGGTCCATGAGAGTGTGGTTCCATGAAGAAATGTTCACGCAGAATGAGCTGGTGCTTCTGTTTGCGATGCTATTTTCATTCAAACAAAAACATCAGAATATTTTACCAACGTCAATTAAGACTCAGAATGCTTCTGGGACACACATCTTATTACACCCATTTTAACAGACTCCAGTGACACAGAGTTTGACTCATTAAAGGCCAGAAAATGAGTCAGCAAAGAAAAAGAACCCAAAAGCCCCAATCACCCATCGCCTGCGATAACCACTGAATAACCTCTCCCTCATCCATCATTAGTCAGCCTTGGGAATAAAGTCACTTATCTGAAACATAAAACTATTCCATACTTGATGTTTGCCTTTTTTTGTATGTTTGTTTTTCACTATGATTGCGTCCTAACATTTCCCAGCCTCACACACAGACTGATGCACTTAAATTTGACAGACACAAAATCCCTCTTAAATCTGCTGCAGTGTTTACAGTGGGATGTATAAAAATGACTTTGTGAAACAGTCTCGAAATAGAAAACAAGATTAAAAATATTTTGCACATGAAGACTTCTCTAGGCTATGAGAGAAAGAGTAGAATATTACAAACCTTATTCTCTTTCTCCTGATTGCCAAAAGGGGCCCCTACAGCAGAACTATTATCTTATGTTCTCTTTTCAGCATGTATTTTTTCTTCCCTCTGCTAACAATACTCTGGCCTCCTAATAGCTCCTGAGTTCACCTCCTAAAAAGATATTCCAGGCTAAGACTTCTCTGTATTAGATTTGCAAAGGTTTAGAAACAGCTTGGGTTCTCTCCGTGCTAACAAACACTTAGCAGTAAATGCTTTCTCAAAGAGAGTATTGCAGCAGTGATTTGGTCAGTGTGTGAGCCAGTTTCCTTAACAAGCATGAACCTCCCTGGCCTGCCAGTATCACCGCCAAATGGAATCATTTTCCTAAATGGTTTCATTAAAGGGACATTGTGAGGCTGAATAGGAGACACTGAATGAAAATGGACAGAGTGAATTTTTAGTCATGCCAAACCAGTCTGTGGCATCAGTCACAAAGGTTTCACTGAAAAAAATGCCTCGATCGCTTTATTCGGAGCTGAACAGATTTGCAATGATTCTGAAAGATTCGCTGCCACAGCCACTGTGGCTATACAGTGCTCATCAGCCATAATCGAGCCAATTTATCAGAAGAACCCAGGATGAGTTATTGTCTGACTTACATTCGCTGTGGAAAATCATAATCACCCGTTGCTTTAAACAATTCCAGTTGAATTGCCTCCCCAACTTATTCATCCCATACAAAGCCATGATAGGAATATGAAGAAGGAAGAGTGAGCTGCACAGAGCAACCGCAGCCTCTCCTCGAAGGGGCGTCACACCAAGCAGCTTGGAAGGCAACAACAAATTCTGCATTTTTAATGAAAACCAGGACAAAAAGGCCCAGGCGAACATCACATGAGACAGCTGAGCCTCCCCTCCTTTGGGATTTTTCAGCTTGCTCCGGAAGATGGGACATCGCACACCCATAGGGTCTCCTGAGGGAACTCCACCTACATAATAATTTAACATGGGCCATGGGCACTAGGATTTTTCTTCCTTCTTTTTCTGCCTGAAGCCCACATTTGCATTTCAGGAAGACTGAATCATATATCCCTAATCTCTTCAGGCTGACAATAATGCAGTTGAGTGACACTTAGCAACCTGTGAAAAAAAAGAGTTGATGATCTGTCCTTCATTTCTAATTGATCTATAAATGCATTTCCACCCAGGGGAGTTCTTTAGCCAGGTACAATATACTTCTTCCTCAGACCTGCCCCATGAAATACGTACTATTACATGTCATCTACATATAAGGCACCACACTGTACTAACATAATCATTCCCATCATTAGGGTTCTTCTCCTCAAACTGCAGCCAGGTAAAAGCAAGATCCTCTCTAAGTCCGTGGAGAGCAATAGGCCTCCAAAGGTATCCCCGTTCCACCTATCTTGTGCAGGTCATATAGGACGGGAAGAACTGCCCCGGGACTCCTCATCTCACTCCACTGATGGTGGACAGAGCCCAGACTTTCAAGCTATTCGAATTAAGGGAGATAAATATCACCTACGGTATATAAGAGCGATAGTTATGCCCAAACTCCTACACTCGTAACTTTACAGTAATTCAGTGGGATGCCTTTTTATTGTTCTCAATATTTTGAAGGCACATTTCCAATGCCAAATCCATTCTCAGACAGCATGGGCACAAAAACAGTTGAGAAACATGTAGGTGTTGCAAGTGTAAGTGGGATTTCTGTAATTCATCTTGTTTCACATTCACTGTAAAGATAAATAACAATGCATGACAATACTACTGGAAGTTGTTTATCTTGCTGCTGATTTATGGCTTACTGTTCATTAAAAGACATCAATGACATGAAGTTAGACTTCCATACAAGTAGTAAGTAATGCAAAAATACAATGAGGACAAGCAGATATAAAATTTCAAAGTCAAAAGGCCTAGGGAAAATGAATACTTTAGTGAATGCGTGATGTTACACACAAACTTGTTTAAAAAAAAAAGAAACAAAGAAAGAGAGAAAAACAGAGACAGAAGGAAGGAAGGAAAGAAAGAAAAAGAAAGGAAGAAAGGAGAAAAGGAAGGAAGAAGAAAGGCTGCCTTATTTCGCTGAACTCTCAGCCACCTCTCCTTTCAGCTTTCTTTGTTACAGGTCCAACATGCATCTCTGTCAAGCTAGCCTACGTGGTCGCACTGTAAGCTACTGTCCTCCTAGCTGGAGCCTGAAACAAAACTGAGAGACCAATAAATCACGCTACAAAAGGGAATCTCAAAGACCACATAGTGGGCTCTTTTTTCCTTCCTCTTTTTGATTTCCTAGTGCTTTGGGGGCGGCGGGGGGGGGGAGCTTATGTGATGCTTCTTGCAAAGACATTTGGCAGATCAAAAAAGCTCACAGACAAAGACAATTAACCCTCATCATCCTTAGAGTGACTTGTACTAACCAATTAAATTTAAAATAATTTTCTTCATGAAATGGACTTGGATCAAACCCTGAGATTAGAAAGTGACTGAACTTTCAAGAACTTCACCCATAGGGAACTTTCCTGATATTAAGAGTTTCAGGACTTGACCTCAAATATCTGTTGACGGAATCTATTCATTCTGTGCATTGATTGAACATTCCAATTACTGCAGTAGGGATAGTTTTTCTGTAGGCTTGACTCTCATGTTACTTGCACGAATAATGTATTTGCACAATTTCTTTACATCTGTGTAGTTAATGAATTAACAGAGCTGAATCAGGCGTCATTCACTGCAACTGCCTAACTAGAGACCAAGTTTGATAATAGACTGTGCTCTTAGCAACAGGATGAGTGTTTTGAGGTGGATATATTATGGTGAAAAAAACCCATATGAGCTGACAAGTGACTACAGCATAGCCAGGGGTGGAAGAAGGACTGATCCTCTGAGACGATTTAACTAAGCAAGGCATGAAAGCTTTAGCTGCACTCAGGGAAAATTCATAAGGTATAGAAAAATAATACTTTGTGATAATAAAAACAAATTAGTATATCCTACCCAACATTTCACTCCTGTTCTTAACAGATCATGATCAACGCTAAAAATACATCAGAAAAAAGGCACTCCTGGTACCCAAAGGTTTCTCACTTTCTCACTTCTATAGACAATCTTCCAGTGGAGTCTCTTTGCTGTGATGACAATCACATCTATAGAGGATTTAAATCTGCAGCGTTTTCAAGACAGCAGTCTTAATCAAGACCAGATTTCTTACCACCATGGCAATGGCAAACCATTGCCACCATGGCAAAAACCAAATATATCTGTGGGCAAATATTCAAAACTTTCTGCTGTGACTTTTTTTTCCTTCATGTCGATATGAGCTGTTGAGAGGTTGGTCAGAGTAGATGATACCACACTCCTTACTCCCAGTCCTGCACTGCCAAATTTGAGATGCAATTACTCCAGTCTGCACACTGGAAGTGAGAGTTGAGTCGGACAGAAAAATCTCAGCAAAAACAATCTCAAAAGTGGGTGATATTTGCAGAAAAACAATAATTTCACAAGTAAACACATGGTTCTGAGGCAATCTCACACATCGATTTCCAGGATCCAAGGGTCACTGTACCATGTGCTATGCAACTGCAGTTGAATGCCTTTTGTTCAGCGTGAACTGCGCAATTTAGTTCAAATGAGTTAGTTTGCCTCCTGTATCAATACCTGCCAATGTTTCAGCATAGAAAGAAATTAGGATACTAGGACTTTGTTTTTTTTCAGATGGCATCTGGTTGGCTATTGTGAAAATACTAGGGCAGTTGCTCACATCCATTTTGCATCTAGTCTAAATTAGCCTTCTAGATTTAAAAATACACTAGATTTCTCCCGTCTACCATTTTCGGCTTTGATACTATTTCTGAGCTGATGGAAATTTCAATCAGAATGCTGTTAACCTCCAATAAATTAAATATTCAGAAAGTATATTAAGCAGACCACAAAAACTAAACAGATTTTAGTACAGTTGTAAAAGGCACTAAGCAAAATGGAATAAAAGATAGTTGGAAGAAAAAATAAGATTGATAGGTAAGACCGAAATCTGATTTAAGTCTGGCACTCGATGGGCCGAGGCCAACTGTATGAGGTTCAACAAGGCCAAGTGCCGGGTCCTGCACTTGGGTCACAACAACCCCATGCAACGCTACAGGCTTGGGGAAGAGTGGCTGGAGAGCTGCCTGGAGGAAAAGGACCTGGGGGTGTTGGTCGACAGCTGGCTGAACATGAGCCAGCTGTGTGCCCAGGTGGTCAAGAAGGCCAATGGCATCCTGGCTTGGATCAGGAATGGTGTGGCCAGCAGGAGTAGGGAGGTGATCGTCCCCCTGTACTCGGCACTGGTGAGGCTGCACCTCAAGTACTGTGTTCAGCTTTGGGCCCCTCACTACAAGAAGGACACTGAGTTGCTGGAGCGTGTCCAGAGAAGGGCAAGGAGGCTGGTGAGGGGTCTAGAGAACAAGTCTGATGAAGAGCGGCTGAGGGAACTGGGGCTGTTTAGTCTGGAGAAGAGGAGGCTGAGAGGAGACCTTCTCGCTCCCTACAACTACCTGAAAGGAGGGTGTAGTGAGGTGGGTGTTGGTCTCTTCTCCCAAGTAACTAGCAGTAAGATGAGAGGCAATGGCCTCAAGTTGCATCAGGGGTGGTTTCGATTAGATATTAGGAAACATTTCTTTCCTGAAAGAGTGGTCAGGCATTGGAACAGGCTGCCCAGGGAGGTGGTTGAGTCACCATCCCTGGAGGTGTTTAAAAAACATGTAGATGTGGCACTTTGGGATATGGTTTAGTAGGCCTGGTGGTGTTGGGAGGATGGTTGGACTTAATGATCTTAGAGGTCTTTTCCAACCTATGATTCTATGATTCTCATTGGAAAAGAGTGCAGGATCTAGACCTTCCAACATAACTAAAAAAAAAAGGTAATGCTTAACATTAAAATAATAGTTTCCATTTCAACTTGTGTGGGCACAAATAAATTTTAAAAATGTTATGCCTTCGCAGTGGTAAATTAGTGCACTTTGCCCACACACATCTTTTTTAAAAGAAGACAAAGTGATCCAGAACACATTTTCCCTTTTGCAATGCCAAGTCACTGAGCCAGATGTGAATCTTTAAGGCTCTGGATTCTCAGTCCCGTGTTTAGACCCCAGAATTAAATGACATCATCTAATTTTTTATTTTCTTATACCCATCTTTAAAAATATCTGCTATCTCAGGGTGCTCTACTTCATATAGTCACAGACATAACATTTTTGTGGGCTATCTGCTTTTAAATCCTTGCTCTGAGCTCAAAGGCTGGCTAAGGGAGGACTACAAAATAGGGCTGAACCAGAAAATAATCATCAATAATCAGAGAGTTTCCTGCTTCCAGCACTGACAGCCTTTTCCACGACACTTCACTATCTTCCTTTCCATTTGCAGTCTGCATCTGTATGAAACGCAGGCGATTTAAAGATAATTGGAAACCTGCATTCAAAGGGAGATCACAGAAAATCTGGTATCTTTCGCCAAAAATACTTCACACCACTCCAGAGAGGTGAAACTCATGAAGGTGAGTCCTGAGGTCTAGCCAATATCTTCACTGAGAATTTAAGTTCGGGGAATGGGAGGGGGTTAGGTGGGGTGTGGGAATAAATCTAAAAAATAAAGGGAAACTGACTCAGACTGGAAGGTGCTACTAATGATTTGGAGCACACAAATTAAAAATCAGTGGGCTTTTGATAACTCAGCCCCAAAATCAGTAAAATGCAATTCACTGGAGACAAGGACAGAACACTAATCTTCAGCAAGACAACGCAAATGTTAATATCTAGCCGCTAAAAAAAAAAAAAAACCGCACCCAAAAACCTGGCTTAGGGGCCAGCAGCTCAGGGACGACTCTCAGCTAGCAGGTTGACTAACCAGGCACAACTGGCTTGTATAGCAAAATACCTTCATGTCCCCCTGAGCTGTACTGACATCACACACACTGCCCAGGAGGGCATCACTCCATTGCACGCAGCATTGCTGGCATCTCAGCACAAACACCAGGTTTGGGTTTGGCCCACACTTCAAGCCTCAGCACAGGTCAGTGGGAAAAATGGTCAGAAGATGGTAAGAAGCAAGGTAAGAGGCTTTCACCCTACCAAGGAAAAACCCGGAGGGAGTGTGTTTATTTAAGCTAGAAAATAGAAAAAAGGCTGTGAGTGGGAAGCGTGGTAACCAGCTCCTACGCTGAAGGATTTTTCAGCACGATGGGATTGGAGACCCCAACAGGGCTCAAAAGTTCAACGTGAATCTTGTGTTTATTCCTGAGTTTCAGGTAGATTTTATTTAAATTTAAGTTCCCAGAGAGACATAAATTCCTGTTTCTCACTTAAATTTTTAATGCACTTCCATTATTAAACCAAATTTTATTCCAAGGAGCTTTGCCTCTAAAATCAATCAAAAGGTTTTTTTTTTTTTCTTACTCCAGATGAAACAAATGCAGAATTCCATGAGCCTAACACAGAAACCAGACATCTAAAAATAGACTGCGCGGAGCCTGATTTGCTGTAAGTCAAGTGGGTAGGTCACATATCGCATCTCTCTCGGCTGATCAGCATTGGTCAGGTGTTACTTGAAAGGCAGCCCAAGAGGGAGAGCAAATAGATTGATTCAGCACAGAGCTCATAAGCGCACACTGATGTGACAAGAGATAGCAGAAACTCCGTGAAATACAGTGATATCTCTATACATTTGAAAACACAGTTTGATGTTTTTTTCCCATTCCTGTTTATCACTCTGCATCCAAATTCTAAAAATAAAACTTGTTAGTTATGAATAGGTGGGAGTTGGATCTCCATCCAAACCAAAAATACACCCAAAAACATCTCTCTTGGTCTTCCCAATTTGGGCAAATTAATTCCTGTCAACAACAGAGATATTCTGCATGAGCAAAAATAACAGAAGCTACAGCCAGGAACATAACTAATGGCCCGTGCCCAAGGTCTCCCCTCTGTGCTGGAGGCAGAGCTCAGCAGAAGACGATGGAAGGGGCTCTCTGGTTTCAGAGACCCAGCATCAAGACAGAAATGTTCTGCACAGCAGCACACAGATGCTTTGGCACAAGTCAACAAAGGGATAATGATCTAGGGGAGGTAACAGTGGAGCACAAAAGGTGTTTGCAGATACAGAGCGGTCATTTGCCTGTTCCTCCTGACCATCTGTGGAGTTACACAGACCCACTGCTCACATTTGAGTCTCATGCTATGGTTTTTGTTGAAACCAGGTTTAAAAATGCCATCCAAATCCTCTTTCGCAATGCCTGTTTTGGTATGTGACAAATAGTGTGGAAACACCTAAATAAAGACCAAGATAGCTCTAGTGAGATCATCTCTCTCCCTCAGAGAAGAATAAATTCAGTCCCAAAACCAATCTTCTCGTTAACTATTTGAATTAACAGAAATGCTGACACATCAATTTACTTGGCTTCTTATATATTGCACTCAGGTGACAGCCTTCAGCCCAGCACCCAGCTGAACACTTCAAAGTATTCAAAGAGGGGGTCAGACGCTGCTTGAGGGGACCTGTCCCCCAGGCTACAGGGATGCGGCAGTTCCTAGCATTCAACCACCGGGCTTCATCCCTTTCCTTCAACCATGCCCTCGAATAGGGCAGAGCCATCCTTCAACATGCTACTTCAGAAATGGACAGGAGGGAAAAAAGAACATTCACAACCTTCACGTTGAAGATTTGTTCCATAACTGTTCTTTTGTGAGACCAAGTAAAAAAGGGAGAGTAAAAACTTCCATGGATGTTACTTTAATCTTACTTCAGCAATATATAGCACCGTCTGTCTGACTCCATTTTGGCTAGACAAGACTGGCTTTCCTCAATGTATGAGACAGTATAGGAGTTAGATCACGCGCCTGGTTCAGTTCCAGCTTCAATCCAAAGTTGCTCTTGACACAAAACCAGAGAAAACTTGGCAGCATCGTCTCCTGAGCTTGGGTTCAGTCCCTAGCAAAACTCCAAATGAAACACAAGGTCCCAAATCTGCATGGAGCAACCCAAAGAAAATGCTGGCACCGATGCCAGCAAAACAAGCGACCAAGTTTTACTGATCTCCACACAGTGCTTCTCTTCCAGCTGCCCGCAAAGAACTTCTCTGCCTTGTGCGGGCCGTTTGCCCTGTAATTGGTACCTAAAACCAACGAGAGGGATGTGAAGGAAAGGAAAACTGATGTCAGTTCTCGTAGCAGATGTGTCAGTGGACCATCACGCCCCCCGGCCTACCACACACAGAAGAGGTCAGAGCAAGCCTGCTCTGGGCAGTGCTGAAAAACCCAATAGTGAGAAGCAAAAGGAAAAATGCAAGCATGACTACACAGTCGATCACGTGAAAGGAAACAGCTGAATTTTAGCTCGTGAGGATGCGAGTGATCATTTCTTGTATTGTCTCTACTTATGACATAGGACTGGAGACTAATATTTCCTGAACATTTCCTGCGTGATGAGGCCAAAATCACTTAAACCGTGACATCTTTGCTCACATCAGGTAGGACATCTATGCACAGTGCGACTATACAGAGGTTGAAACAACGCTCTGAATGAGTACAGATGCCGGAATTGCCTCTTGACGCTTTCTGTGATTCAGCCCTCGCTCGTCCCTGAGATGTAAGGCAGGACTGGTACCCACTGAAGCCAAAACAGTATCTTGCACGCCTAAGTGCCATGAAATCATTGCACGGTGATGGTGTACAGCCGCTAAATAAGCCTATGACAAGCTTTTTCCTCAAATACATATGCATTTTCATTAGTCTAAACTAAATGGTGACCAGAGGACGGAGTCAGACCTCTGTGGACAAGCACTCAGGAGGACGATGCTGTCAGTGCACTGGCTTATGGATTGGGAGGAAATGTTTTTCATTCCCTAGAAGTGGGCAGAGAATCAATAGCTCATTTTTCATGTTATGGTTATTATGCCCAGTGCTCCACGGGTATTGTGTTATATACAGCCTCTATAGCAACGGCTTAAATTCCTCGCTCCTGTTTGCTCTGTCGGTGGCAATAACCGCAAAAATCCCTAGGGCTCAGGAGTGTTTAGCTCCGATTGGGAAACACAATAGCAGACCCTGGAAAAGTAAAATAATAGCCAAAGAAAGAACGACATAAATACGAAAACAACTGTAGCACAACACCCTTCCAGTTCCATTAGTGTGAGTACCCCAGTGGCAACCCGGCTCCTCAAAAAAGCGTACGGTAAATGGTTGGTTTTTATTAAAAGTGCCTTTCGCCATCCACAAGAATTGCTCCTGACCATTGTAGCAACAGCACAACACTGCGCACATCGCTGAGACTCTGCTTGTGGACGTCCTCCACGTTCCTTGAGCAGCAGGTTTGGAAAAGCTGAGGATGACTTGGAGCATGACTCTCCCCTCCCAGGCTCACCTGCAGGCCAGGGCAGGAAAACCTCATCCCTACATCAGAATTTTCAACTTCCATCAATCTGTGAGTGCAAAATGGACATGCCATGAGTACAGAGCTTGGGGATGAGGGGACGGAACAGGCTGGGATAAAGTTGACGACACCCTCTACCTCCAACACATTTCTGTCTACCTGAAGTAAAGCGGAGGACTTGCGCTTTGCTCGGGGAAGGCCTGTGCATGTAACTCTTGTGTATGCAAGACTAAAATTTGGCTCCGGAACTTGTGGTGATTACAGGGAAATTGTAAAGTACAGTAAGGTACTTGCTCAGAGTCCACCTGACAAGCACAGCACCAGCATAAAAACTAAAAATAATACTAGTAATACTAATAGGGAATTCAGAGCTATAGTGAAAAGCAATATCTGAAGGCTAGTGGCTGCAAGAACAAGTATTGTCCGGTGATACACACCAACCTACGGATCCCCTAGATCACACTACAGAACAGAAAACTCATTTTTTCAGTTTGCAGAAAGCCAGAGCCTCAGAACTGACAGCTAAGAGAACCACACAGCAACAGCAGAGCCAAAGGCAGGCAGGCAATTCAATGCCCCCTGCAATGGGTTTGTCTTCAGATAACTGCAAAGGGGCGTTGAGCGTAAAATGGCTCTTTGGTGGCAAAGTCTTCAGCCAGGCTGAGAATGAAGAAGGTGGCAGAAGAAACACCACCTCTCAGCTTTCTTCATGTTCAATCACTGACTGTCAACTTCTGTTCAGGGCTGATTTTCAGTATGGACTAGGGGATATATAGAGGAGATTACTTTGATAAGAGCTGCCCTGCAGAGACAATGGCAGCATATACTGAAAGAGTGTTCCCCTTTACCTTCCGCTTCCAACCTCTGTAAAAGTTCATTTGAGAGCTTAAATGAGCAACTGTAAAATTCCAAAATGTCTTCTCTCTACAAACCATATTCATACATATTCCCATGTGTATCTGCAAGTGTAAAGAAAATAGTCTATTTTATTTTCACTCAGAGAAACAGTAGCAGGCTTGGAGCTACACCTAACAAACCTTTGCAGCCTAAATGAAATTTGCCTGCTTGTGTTTGCAGGAATGTAGAAAATGGTTTCAATAAATTCCTTATAAAGCAGTGTCATGGTTTAACCTGGCAGCCAGCAACTAAGCACGAGGCAGCCGCTTGCTCCCTGCGCTCTTTCTTCCCCAGCAGGATGGGGAGGGGAAATGGACAAAAAGGAAATCTCGTGGGGTGAGATAAGGACACTTTAATTAAAGACCATAAAGGAAATACTACTGCTACTACTACTACTAATAGTCAATATGCAAAACAAACTATAGACTTTAGAATTTTCCTCCCACCACCCAATGACCAGTTGTGTCACCAATCCTCGAGCAGCAATCCTGGAACCCGGAACTTGTGGATTTTGCAAATTTGGCGAAATTCCCAAAAAGACTGAACTCCTGGAAAAGTTCGAACTCCCCCCCAAAAAATCAGGAAAAAAGAAAAAAAAAGAAGAAGGATTTCTGCCCCCTGGCAAACCCCCGTTTACAAACTGGGCCTGACGTCTATGGTATGGAATATTTCCGTTGGGCAGCTCGGGCTGGCTGCCCGGCTGTGCTCCCTCCCAGCTCCTGCACACCTGCTCGTTAGCTGAACATGGGAGACCAGAAAAAGTCCTTGATTTCTTAGCAACAACTGAAAACAGCAGTGTTATCAACATTCTTCTCATACTAAATCCAAAACACAGCAGCTACTGGGAGGAAAATTAACTCCATCCCAACTGAAACCAGGACAAGGAGAAATGAAAACACACTGATGACTGAACAGCAGAAAAAAATGAGAAAGCTGGTTGGAGTCTCATGTTCATTTTCTCCTGACTACACAAGCAAAAGATCTATCAAGAAAACTAAAAAATAAAATTTGATAGGACAAAGCAGCACAGACAGACTCTAATTCAATTAACCTGCAGAACTCCATGCCACAAGTTTCAAACCAGGGCTGATTTTCATGTGAATGAATATAGTTTTCACCATATCACTAAGCAGATTTGAAATGTCAGAGTAGTTTATAGCACCAGAGAGTGAACTGACGGTCATGTTCGGTCAAAAAACTACAACAATGTTCTACCACCATTAAACAGCAATTGCCTTATAGGTGTTTTCCCTTGGCTACAAATATTTAGCTTTGGCCACTGCTGGAGCAATACCAATTTGGTCCTGAAAAATGTTCTAGTATTTGCTTTATACACAGTGACTTAAAAAAGGGTACGCATATCGATATAGAATACTAGAGGAAAAGTTTGCAGGCTCAGGAGCCGAGTGGCCAGGTTTGCCACCAGCCTGTGCTGAAGTGGTAACGCTCGACCAGGTTGTGCTGCTGCAGTGTATGTGGCAGGCAAGGAAGGGGGCTGAAATGCCAAATATCATTACAATTCTCCAGCAGCTGCTGTAAAAGGAATTAGCATGAGAAGCAGAGCACAACGCTAGCAGAAGAACGCTGCACAAGTGAATAGAAATTGGAGAAAAATGAGCTCCTTGTGAAATATTGCAATCACTTCTTTAAGCAATAAAGAAATGGTTTGTTAAATAATAGACTAGAACAAGTCCAATAAAATAAAAACTGTCAAAGTGCCCTTTTTAAAGTTGCTACACAATCTTCCAATTTTGCTTTCATTACTAAACAGTAACAGATGATCAGATTTTATCATCATCTTGTCTGGACAATATCTTACCAGCATTTGAATACATTAGAAAATGAAAGCATACCGGAAGAAGAAAATTTAATGTAATTACCACTTTCTGAAAATAGCTTGTGCATAATATTCACTTAATATAGTTCAAATAAAGTGAGAAAGAAATCAAGGATGGAGCAACTGTTTCCTGTTTAAGACCAGATACAAACAGCTTGTCCTAAGCATCACTTTAGCACCCACTTCCCTTCCCTGTGTGTCGAACCAAACGAGCAAACATAATTGCACCAAAAGAAATGGCACGTTATTGCCCAACCAGGAGACTCGGCCTTAATTAGCTCAAGGAAGATCTGGCTTCACCAGCTACAAACCTTGAGTTAGATGAATCCTTTTCCACAAACACCTTTTCCTTTACATCAAGAGAATGAAAGGACAGAAACAGAGAAACAAAAATTGCAAATTTGCACTAAATTGTGTCCCACTGCCACGTAGGCTAAAGGGCTTCGTCTGCCCCTCTCCAGCCAACAGGTCAGCCACTACATCTTCCAAACTACAGTGTGTGGTCAGGAAATTCACCCTTCTCGTCCCCCCCCCGAAGCAGCCCCGACGCGATGTGCAGCAGCAGCCATTCCCTTGTGCGATTCCCTCCCATGTGTACACAGAGAATATGTATGTCCTGCAATCAACCTGGCTCGCACCCAGTCTCTTGTGACCCCCTCAAGGGTACAAGAAACCAGCTCTGGCCTGTTGAGATCTTCACCTGTGCCAACTTATAGGAACATAAGAATTTTTTGAGATTTCTGTCCTATTTCAAATCCTGTTGATATCAACCAGTGTCTTGAAAAATTACTGGGGACACACATATAGACAGAGAGCACTGCAGACACGAATTTCCTTAGGAAATAATGCTCAAAAGCAGCTTCCTGCCCATATTGCCAAACAGAAGTCCCCTTTCCTTACCCCATATGTCTCTAGCTCTATCTACAGATATCCTGACTGACACCTGAGCTACAGAAACAAGCCACAGCCTTAGTTACATCAATCATTAACACAACAGTGGCTGATAACAGAGGTGCACAATGTACATGGATCTGTTTGTCATTAGGACTGCAAATACTCTTTGGCCTTTTTATAATTCTCAGTCAGCAGAGAAACAAGTCACAGTTTTGAGGAAAAATTTATTACGTTGGAGATTTTCTCAAAGCCTGATTACAGAAAAAGGATTGTCTCCTTCTCTCAACTAGTCTTGACTGTTGGGCACAAACTGAAAGGCAGAATGGCAAAAAATGAAACACCACCTCAGTCACCATATCTGCCTAGGGAACCGACACTAGGGTCTGCTTTCATTTATGTGATATTGGAAAAGTGCTCCACTCTAGCAAAGGCAGAATGACATCCGGCGGCAGAGATAAAACCTAGAGAAATTAGAATGGGAAATAAAAGATGAATCATAGGTGTGGCTGATTTTTATAGGACGTGGAAAATATAGAGAAAAATCTGATAGCCTTCTGAAAATCTTGCAGTCCATCAACCAGGATTTACTAGGTGCAGTACAGCAATTAAGAAGTGAAGTAGTAGCATGTGCGATATTTTGAGACAGGATGATCACAGCAGTTCTCCTTCAGACCTTTCAGTCATCAGATCTGTGAAAAGAAGGGAGGGAAGAGAGGCAAGATGCCTTCAAGGAGAAAACTATTCTGGTTACAAACTCTTGCACCAGGTTCTGCAAACATTTCACATGCAGTTTGTATTTCTAGAATTTCCTTGATGTTTCTTGAACGTAGGAGATAACCAACTTCAGACCTCCCTGTGCCTCAGCAAGTGATGCCAGCGCTACTACTGAGCACACAGTGCCCCAGCAGAACTCTGAAAACCTGCATTTAGTTTAGAGCCGTGCCACCGGTACGCTGGGCAAACTGGTGGCTCACTCCGTCCTTTGGTTTCCCCACCCACCAGGAACCAAGGATGACCCTGATGTCTTCTGTTTAGTACTTCAGGATCTATTGCTGAAGAATGTTCTACTAAATTGATGTTACTGTTAACCCAGGAAACTTTTTCATTCTCAATCTTCACCACAAAAGATAACACTGTCATTTTTTCTAAAATAATAGGCTCACACTATAGCAGGTATCTGCTTTAGAAATGAAATACTTCACTCAAGTGAAGGCAAAACCCTTTGAAATGAGAACTAAAAGCTCACTTTTTTTTGACTGCCAAATTCTTTCAATGCTTTTCTTTTACTCCTCTGCTGAAATTCAGAATTTAAAAAAATCTAAATTATGTATCTCCAGTTTTATCAATGGGTGCTTTGGATGTTTGTTTGAAAGGCTGCATACTTGCCACCCTCTGATCCGGAGAGAATATAAAAGACTTCTGCTGCATTGATAATCCACATGTCAATTGTTAGGAATAAATTTCAGGGAAGGTTAGATAGCACAAAACTTACTGGGAACCACTCTGCAGGATTGCTGGCAAGGTTACAGTAATGTCCTTTCAGCAGGACAAATAACATATCCATTCACCACGAGCTAACCCTGTCATGTTACCTCATTTTAATCAGCCCTTTTATGATATAATATTCATGTGGAAATTGGGCTAAAAATAACCCCTGCCAAGGTGACTGAAGACATAAAATTGAAAACTTTATTTTGCATATTTTAAGATCAGGTTTTGTCCTGAAATAATGTGGCAAATTAATTGAGTTTCGTGTGGGGGCAAGAGAGAATGAAAGCAAGCGGAGGGAAGGAGGAGACAGGCCACGAGCTATCGCCTCTCCATCAATGATTAACCAGCCCAGGCTAAAGCTAACATGATCTTCCTGCACTCCTCAGAAGCAGAGCACTGTTATTTAGCACCTTTGATTGCACTAAAACAATAAAAATTAAACCACCAAATGTTGGGCTTGGATGCTGAAGCACAACTGCTCAGCAGCATACAGAAAAACACAGGCGGCCAAGCCAGTCCTTGAACTGGGTCCTGGGTGGGGAGGTGGACAGGTGTGGTGCACACAGGCTTTCCCCGCAGGAGACAATATCGCTTGTGGGGATGGGAAACGGGGGGAGGATTTCCTCTACCCATAATCCTCACCACACAGACAAAGTCAGCTGTCTAGGGAGGTGTCCTTAGGGAGGAGAAAAAGTCATCTCGGTCTATTTGAAAAAGATGTTCATACAGGAAAGGGAAAATCATTGACTTTGTGTGTCAAAGCCACACATGGCCATGGCATTATGTGGTCTCAGAGCCATCCCCCCAACAGGTCTCATCCTCGGCTTGCTCGGTTTACAAATCAAAACAAGATATTTCATATTGTTCAGCCTGCAACCCTCAGCCCGGTGCACAGACAGATCAGCTGGTGACCTTTCCCCCCTGGCAGTCCATCCTTGTCCCCACACCAAGGAGACCGGAGATGCATCCGAGCTGGCGACCGCGCTGCTGATACAGCAAGCGGAGCAGGCACAGAGCTTGATCTTTCGCTCTCGTATTGGCTGCGCCATGCTGACAGTACTGAAAATATTTATCCATCGGTTTACTAAATCGATCTAAGTGAAAAGAATCACAGGGGACCAAGGCTATGATGAGGAGAGGGCAGTTCTCCAGACTGGAACTGCCTGCTGAAGACATCCCCCTTCTTCTCCAAATCCTTCAACTCAGTGCACATAACCTTTCGGCAATCAAACTGATCTGAGGCTCAGCGCACTCATCTTCCACAGGCATAAGGGTACATCAATATTATGCAGACAAGGACCAGTACTGGCAGTTCCATACCAGTGGTTATGTGAAGTTTCAGGCTGGTTTTTGAAAGGGCATTTTGTCTAGAATAATGGCAGTGGTAGTTTTGACTTTTTGCAGCTGAACTGAAATAGATGAGGGGCAATAGTAAGCCTATTAAACACATTGCATATAAAAAATTACAAGAATGATCCTTTTCGGCTTTTTTATGTAATAATTCTAACCTACTACATTGCCATAAAAATCAAAGAACATTCTCATTCAAAAAAAACCCCTGACAATAAGAACTGAACTTTCTCATCTCAAGAGAATTACAGAATCACAGAATGTTCGGGGTTGGAAGGGACCTCTGTGGGTCATCTAGTCCAACCCTCCTGCCGAAGCAGGTCCTGTGCAGCCTGCGTCCAGGCGGGTCTTGAATATCTCCAGAGAGGGAAACTCCACAACCTCCCTGGGCAGCCTGTTCCAGTGCTCCGTCACCCTCAGAGGGAAGAAGTTCTTCCTCATGTAAAAAAAGAGCCCCTGTTTGCTATAACTTTTTCCTTTCCCATGTTGTTATGGGTTTGCGTGGCAAGGTTTTGGTAGCGGGGGGGCGACAGGGGTGGCTTCTGTCAGAAGCTGCCAGAAGCTTCCCCCATATCTGATAAAGCCAGTGCCAGCCAGCTCTAAGACAGACCCGCTGCTGCCCAAGGCCAAGCCCATCAATGGTGGTAGCGCCTCTGTGATAACATATTTAAGAAGAAGAAAAAAAAATGGCAGTTGAGAGAGAGGAGTGAGATGATGTGAAAGCAACAACTCTGCAGACACCAAGGTCAGTGAAAAAGGAGGGGGGAGGAGGTGCTCCAGACCCCGGAGCAGAGAGCCTTCCCTTGCAGCTCCTGATGAAGACCATGGTGAGGCAGGTTGTTCCCCTGCAGTCCATGGAGGACCACAGTGGAGCAGATATCCACCTGCAGCCCGTGGAAGGGACCCCATGATGAAGTAGGTGGATGCCTGAAGGAAGCTGTGACCCTGTGGGGAGCCCTGCGCTGGAGCAGGCTCCTGTTAGGACCTGTGGCCCCATGGAGAGAGAAGCCCACGCCGGAGCAGGTTTGCTGGCAGGGCTTGTCATCCCATGGGGGACCCATGCTGGAGCAGCCTGTTCCTGAAGGACTGCACCCCGTGGGAAGGACCCATGTTGGGGCTGTTCGTGAAGAGTTGCAGCCTGTGGGAAGGACTCACATTGGAGAAGTTTGTGGACAACTGTCTTCTGTGAGAGGAACCTTCAGGCTGGAGCAGGGGAAGAGTGTGAGGAGTCCTCCCCCTGAGGAGGGAGGAGCGGCAGAGACAACATGTGATGAACTGACCATAACCCCCGTTCCCCGACCCCCTGTGACGCTTGAGGGGAGAAGGTAGAGAAACAGGATTGAAGTTGAGCCTGGGAAGAAGGGAGGGATGGGGGGAAGTTTGAAGATCTGGTTTTATTTCTCATTATGCTACTCTGACTTGATTGGTGATGAATTAAACTTCCTTTTCTCCCCAAGTTCAGTCTGTTTTGTCCGTGACAGTAAGGGGTGAGTGATCTCTCCCTGTCCTTCTCATACTTCACACTACTTATCCATATCTGTAGGCACTCCAGAAATGGCGGGGTGGGAGGAAACCCAAAACTTACTACTTGTTAGCTAAGAGATGAGGTCGCCTCCCTGTTTCTTGTAGTTTTACGAGAAAGAACGTCTTCAGCATCCATGCAGTTAGGGGACCTCAGTATGACCAAAAGCACCTCATTCACTGTGACTCTGTTCCCACTTTTCCCTCTGGGGAAACTGAGAAACAAAATACAGAGGGCAACAGCAAGCACATAGAGAATTAGAGACCTACTGTTCTTCATAACAGCAACTGCACCTCCATTTCACTGTGCCAGGCTTAGATCATTTGGAAAACTAGCATCCCTGCTATGCATCCTGCTGCACGCTGTAAGCTCTCCGTGCAGCGGCACTGCCTTGGCAGCCAAACGATTTTACAAAATCACTTCTACTTTTTGAGTTGAAAAAAGAGAGACTGAAGAACAGGGTGTTTTCTAGGTAATGGTGTCAGGTTCCAAAACTCACATTTAGCGACAGAAGGCTTTATGAAGAACAGCACATAGAAACCTGATCATAAATATAAAGCAGTACAGTAGTTTTATTTAGTTAGTTCAGATATTAATTTCACTACAGGCTAGGCTGGGGAAAAATGGCTGTAACTGTGCTACAGGTGAGACTTCTTATATTGTACATTTAAATGTAAGTAACTAAAATTCTGCATGCTTTGCAAAGTCAACATTTTGATAAAGAGAAAGATTTACTCTAAGAGTAATAGAGCACGAAAAGGAAAAATGTCTTTGTGATAATATCTCATTTTCAGTATTGTGCCTCAATAATACACATGTCTTCATGACCTCAACAAAGGCTGAACAAAGAATTTACACACAGCAAAACTATAAAGTTTTCCTGAATTTAGACTATTTGGAGTTAGATTAATTCCTTTTTAATATTTAAGAGAAAAGTAAAATCCTTGTGGAAATAGTCACTGCTGAAGTATGGGGAAGGACTGTGCTCTGGCAGAGTAACAAAGGAAAGGTAGCTCCTCAAGTCTTTGTGCCCCTTCTCCCAAGACCACTAACTGAGACAGTAATTTGTGTGGAAATGTAGAATTACCTTTCCTTTTTTTCATCATACAGTCACTCACATAGCAGAAGAACAGCACTTATTTTATTTTGTGCTTTTAAGAAGTTCCTGAGGCACTAAGGTGATCTATGAAATATAAATTCAGAATGGGAAATAAAAAAAAACCAAAAACAACAAACCAAAACCCAACAGTTTTAGTACCTTGCAGCATCCATCCTCAAAATCTGAAATGAACTAAGAAACAGCTGAATTAAGAGTCAGTCATTTCTCTGCAACACTTTTCATACTGGGATCATGGAACATGTTTCATTTTTACAAAAGATATGTCCTTATCAAAGATGCATACCTAAATGTCTTTCTTTATTGATCCAAATATAGCAACTGGAATTTTTACAGAATATATGATGCCATAAAGCACCACATATACAGGTCTTCCACACAAGGATCTCTAGTATAAAAGCTCCTAAAGAGGCAGTCTGAAAAAGTAATAAGAAATAAACACAGCTTCTTCATAACAACAGAGCACCTGAATAGCACCCCAAGGAATGCTATTTCTATAAAGACAGCAGAAAATGGAAAGAAAAATCAAAGTATAAAAATGAAATTAAGTTTCTGTGTTTTTTATTGCATGTACACAATCTATCATAACTCCTTTACCAATTTTAACTGGTGAATCAGAGAAGTGTCATTGTTCTATCGACTAATATGCTTGGACCATCAAAACAGCTTTAGTTCCGTTATCCACTTGTTTTGTTAAGTGATTAATTAGTTGGGATATTGCATTCCTCTTCCCCTTCTCACCCTTTTTTTTTTTTTAATTAAGTTATCCAGAGATGCAAAGTTTTCATCCAAACCAGAGAAATTCTTTGGTTTTTCATCTGTGGAAAGACATTTCCGATAACTCATCTCTCTAACAGTAATACCAAATTTAGCTGGAAATTTCAGAAGAAAGATAAGATGAACATTTTCAATGACCTCCTCTAAAACTTTGAGACTAAAATTAGGTATGCAGTTCTCAACAACTGATGCTGTAGCACCAGTAATGTCTTTAAATTGCTTGGATGAAGTGAAGCAATTAAAACAGGGCAAAATCATGGATGCAATCCCTTCTCCTGCACGCTTTTTTCTTTCCTGTACTCCTATACAAAGAAGTGTGATGACTTTCATTTAAACTGAAGGATTAACAACACCATGGAACAAGTATTTGTTACTAAGGAGAGAGGATTTTTGAAGGCAAACCAGCCACCATCAATCTTAAAACTCTAGCCGACCCCAGTTACACATGCAGTCCTTGTTGACACTCCTTTATTTCAGAGTTCAAAGGACTCCTCCTCTTGCTAACATGATCAGACAGGCAAGTTTGTATCAAAGCTATGAAAAATAATGACATTTTAAGAAAAACAGAGGCCTATTAATTTTTCCACAAGCTAAAATAGGCCTTTGAAGCACAACCCAAAATTAGATGCGTTAGGCACAACTTTAATCCGTAGCACCTTGGGCCCCTACAACATATCTAGCATATTAAGAAAAGTATCCTAAAATCTGAAAAATGGAGCAGCTGCTAGCCATGAGGGGAAAAACTGGCAATGCTGGGTTCAAAAAAAAGGAGGAGGGGAAAGAAGAAAACCTCTTATTCCTGAAATTAATCTTAGCTAATTTTTCTCTTCTCTATTTCCTGCAGAAATAGATGGCCTCTTCGAAGGCCATCTTCTTGGTCTTCAGGTGACCTTTCCTCTGTTACATTTCACTACCTACCCTCCAGAATATCTTTTTAATATCCTGTTAAACTGGAAGGGAAATGTGCAACGAGGAAAACACTCCAAAATGGAGGCACTTCTGCTTCAGTAAATACTTAGAGGATACATCAACTGCAAAAAAGGGTCTCTTCTTTCCAAAGGCTGAAGGTATTTATAGAGTGCTTTCTATCTGTGCTTCAGGAAACTGGTTACTACACGGTAAAAGAAAACAAAATGAATGAGGATTTCACTGACTGCTGCACGTGTTGTCAAAGAGAATATCATTATTAATACAACTAATACCGCTATTTTAAAATAAACCAATAGTGGCCAATCCCTTAACGTCTTTGAACGTAACCTGACATTTAATTAGGGATTCCAGAACGCAGTAGGAGAGGCTTCCTGATCAAGCATTAAATTAGAAGATCAGTTGGGAACATCTTTTAGTATCGCTATGAAATAATATGCTGATCCCATCCACCTATAACGAATAGAGAAATAACTTTTTCAAAAACATGTAGAAGAGATTTTTTTTTTTTAATCTTCATTTTCCCTGCAGTGGGAATTTGGATATGCTTTCTCTCACCGAACAACGGTTCCCTCGGTTCCTCTCGTTCCACGGGACACAGCAAACTTGAAAGTCTCTTTTGTCTAAAAATTTTGTGCTGTATTTGGTGCAAAAGACACCAAAATCACTGTTTTCAGCTAGATTGCATTTATCATGTGTCTTTTCTTTTGAAGCAGACCCTGGCAAAGATTAACAGGCAAGTAGAACACTGCTTACTATTTTTAAAGGCATTTTAAGCAGAAAAAAATAAGGCTTTGACATTGGAACACTACTGTAGTCAGAAAGTTTATTTAAAAAATAAATCATCAGGAAAAACAACAACACAAAACCCCACGGTCTTTATCAGACAAGATTTCTAACTCCCCATTTTCTTCTTTTCTGATCTGTTCAGCAGCAGCAAGTGCCTTGTGTGGTCCTTTCTGCTCAAGTGTGCTTGGCAGGAAGACTGTCAAGTTAAAAATGACTTTTTTTGAAAGATAACTTAAAACTTAATTAACTCCCACAAATCACAGGGACAGCCAGGGGAAGAGAAGCTGGAAAGGAAAGGGGGAGAATTTACCACCCTGTGCTCTCATAAAACAGATACTTCGAAACAGCATGACAGTAAATTTCTCCAATTTCTCCACTTGTGCTCTGCAGCATAGGAGCACCAGGCTCATGAAGCAACCCAGAGTTATGAACCCCGAGACCTCTGCAGTTCCCTTCCAGCACAGCTTATCCAGCAATGCGGCTCCTCTAATCCAAGACACACATCAGCCTTGTGCACCAGGCAATTCCCAGCCAGTCTGCTGATCCAGTCTCTACAAACCCGTCATTCTCTAGAAATTGCCAAAGAGATGGCTGAGGTGAGGCAATACTGATAGAAAGAGCTCATCTTCCTCTTCTTCATGCTCCTATGCACTCGGTGAACAGTCAATGAAGAGCTGTGACTCGCTATAAATTTTACTGAGAAGCTGTTTGGCATCAAATGACATTTCTTTCCCCTTTTTTAGATATGTCTATCAAGTAAAGTTTTATATTCCATCTAATGCCTTCATTCACTTGGACATTATCAATTTAAGTTTTAGCTCTCAACCTTTTGACCAGACTGTAAAATAAACTTGTAAAAGATTATTTCAGTCTCCTTTGAATCAGCGCTGGAATAAGAGCTGGGGGAACGCAGCTTCCGACAGGAGCTGCCCATGACAGCTCCTCAAATAATTGAGCATAGGTGTAGTGGTAATCACTGAAAAAGTCACTAACTTACTCAATTAATATTATTTTATGCATTAGTTACTGCCCAAGTATTTGTGCATGTAGCTGAGACTCGTTTATCGAAAGACACTAAAATCCACGAGCTGAGCTATTCCCTGGAGCAACACGTTCATCCTATACATCTTAATATCTTTATGTTAACTTTGTCACTGAACTTTTTGGAAATAAAACCATCTTCAGCTTTTCAGTTATAGCTCTCTGCACATGTGTGATTCTATATACAACTTTCAATAGTTTGAACTTAGGCTACGGATCTTCGGGTTTTCAATGTATTGTTTGCTATTACCCATGTTTCAAACACATACTGTACCTAAACAAGTGATGTACTGCCAAGAAAGAGCAGGATTTTTAGCACTGGTGAGAATATAATACTAGTAGAAAGAGGCATTTGCTTGCATTAAGAAATGATCTAATGCAAATTAAACAGCTTTTGAAGAGTTACACAGTTTAGTTTTCTAGCCAAACATAAGGCTCAGGTTGGTCTCTCTGACAGAAGTGCTGTTCTACCAGATTTTGCTGCTGTATTATCTTTTGACAGGAATGTCACCCTGTACCTACGATGTGAATTATATGACTTACAGGCCATATAATTTTGGATGTGCATGTTGATTACGTCCTGGCTGATGGACAGAGGTGTTCTGCTCCAGAGTCCTGGTCCCCCAAAACCTACACCAGGGTCCTGCTGGAGCGCACTGTAGCTCCCTCTCTTTTTGCAAACTAACTGACTGCTGAGAAACTTCAAATACAAATTTATGACAACCATGAGACGTTAAATTTTTATTAGTCAGGAAGCATTTTAAAATGTTACATTTTAAGCCTCAATTTACAGCATAAATGTATGTACAGAGATTGTCAGAGTGGAGTTGGACAATTGGAGGCTTAGTGATGACAATATGCAGACTTCACTCTTTAAATGACCAGCTTAAAATCACTATCAACCAACTCTAGGACACAGTATGAAAATGCTGAGATGTTTTCATGCAGTTCTGTATGAACATCACGGAAACTGTTCTCACATATATCCCTTCAGTAGCGCCTCAGCAGATGTGCAGATGAAACAACTCAAGACAGGGATCACAGTGATTTCTTGGCTGTCTGGATTGGGAGATTCCATCTATGGCCTAAACCTGTGCTATCAGGCTTCCTTTACCTGCACCCTTCTCATAGTCCTGGATTCGTTTCAAATGAAAGCAACAATGACGATGGTAAAAAAAGGGTTTGCTGTTGTACTTGGCTTCCAAGGTAGAAAGCACAAAGAGAGTGCCCTTCCCTTGTAACGCTGCGGGACTACGAGCAACCACTCACAGCGTGTGCGGATTGTACGTCTCCACAGTCCATATCTTTAAAGCCTCATCTGGACAGTTTATTTTATCTTTATTTTTAGTGCAGTATAAAACCCTGTAAAAAGCAATCCTCAGCATGGGGACCCTGAGGAAGCGACACAAACCGCCTGTGGGTAACAAGACTTACTGTTTAGACTACAGATAAAGGACAGAAATGGAAAGCCATAAAAGTGATCCATGAGATGAAGTTTCTAAAACCCAATGCGTTCCTACAGGGAATCAGGCTTTCTTCCCATACAATGCATTGCACTATGTGTAATATCGTTCTGAACAAAAAGTGGTTATCCTATTGAGCGTATCAGGTCCAGTTGCACGTCATTCTGTTCGTGAACACAGATGTTGGAAACACAAGCAGAGCCTACAAAATTTTTCAGTGTCAGTTTTACTCTGGCAATCCTCCCCATCAAATGTGCATGGCCACCACACAAATATACCTTGCCAGGTCATGAGGCTTTACAGGTGAAACCAGAGTTTTTAACAAGCTCTCACCAACATGTTCATGACCCCTCCTCACCCCAAAGCACCAATCATCTACCACAAACAGGAGACCTGACAATTAGAGCACACCTGAAGAAAGAAAAATTCTTACTTGTTTTTATCATTTGTGATCTCCAGCTTAGCTTTTGGCACATCAAGAGAAATGCAACACACCAGAGGAACTAACTAAATGTGCACAATAAGCTCTCATGATTTACTGTAAAAAAATTCACTTTCCCTACCCCCAAATGGTAACTACTATTAAAAAAATGATAATTTTATGGAGAAAAAGAGTATATCATTCCTCCTACCTGGGGATACCCCAAAATTCAATTAAATTAATGGACTTCCGTGTGGAAAGCCATAATGCACAGGAGTTTGCAGAGACAAGCTCAGAGATGAATGAGGATGATTGCTTCAGTCCTCACTAATCTGCTGCATCTTAGTTCGTGTTTTTCTCTCCGGGTAGTCACAGGCAGGACGCTTTCTTTTTTCTGACTTTATTAAATTTTGCTGCTATCAGTTTTGTTACTTGCCTCTCAGACATGCTCTTAAAGCCAACAAATACAGTCGCATTCTAGCAAAACCAGACCAGCATGAAAGCAGCCTATGTTTACACCGTATAGTCCATACAATCCAAACTTAGGCTCCCAGTGACAGTATGCACAGGGGGACAGGAGTTTGTTGAGAGAATGGGATGTCACAGGAGGATTTTAATTATCCCACTGGGAAATCCATTCTCAAGAGATTACAGAAAAGTGGAAAGATAATAGATATGAGACACAGGAGACAGGTTACATCGGCTTTTTATGAAATTCATTCATATTTTAGTTCCTTCTTGCATTAAAACTAAACAGTCTTGCAAACCTTTCCTGTGACAGCTGTCCCCATTCACAGCAGTAGGCTCAGAGATTTGTCACCCAAATGCCTGTGCCAGGGCACAAGCATGCAGCAGAAAGAGCAGATTATGCTCATCTTTGTCGTCTCCCCTCTTCTCTTGATCGTCAACAACTAGAGTCTCTTTTTGGTGTTTAGCTGATAGGTTTACCACATCTTATCTGTTACACATGCATGCTGTGTCTACTGCAATACAGCTGGGAGCCTTACGATAGTAGTAGCAGCAGAAAAAACATGTTCAAAGGGGGCATCTTGATTAAGACTTCTATCATGTATTGTACTGTAGACCGTAATTACTGCTCGTACAGGACTTTTGAGAATACAAAATCAACTTTACGCAATGAGGCACTGGTTACCAAAATCATCTGCAAGTGGTAGATGTTTGCTAGGTAGATACTCTTCCGCTATGTGTTTTAACAATGTTAGGATAGATACAGGAAGGTATTCAAAGGGAGAAATACGTGTTTACATAACTGACTCCTTTAGGAAGGAAACATATTCACAGAGCACTAGGCAGAAGTTAGTTCATCCCCTGACTGAATGGACAGATGACTCCAGTTTCCCGACCTGTTTATATAATTGCCTTCATTTGCCACCATAAAAGTTTTATTAAGATTCAGTTCAAACTTCTATTAAAATTCAACCAATCATGACATCAAACACCACTGTCTGAATTTATACAGATGCCTAAAGGAACAGATAAAGGCTAAAAAGGCTTATCTCCTCCAGCATTAGACAACAACAGTCTGCCAGAGTCAGTTCACAAGTATATCTCATAAAAAGTTCACCCACTTGAAAAGGGCAGTTTACTATGTGAAGGGAGCAGAGGAAGAGAAACAACTCAGTGTAAGAGGCCACAATAATTGGCTGGGAATTTCTAAAGAGGAAAGAAAGGAGGATTCTTCTTGTTCCCTCCACTGACTAAGCAATGGCTTACAGAAATGCCAGCACAAATCACTGGTGCAACAGGGATTTACAGTAAGAGGAATCCTTCCAGGTCAGCCGTTATCCCTGTAGAAGTGCGGAACAAGCAGCAAAGTCTATTACATTTCCCCACATTACACACGTTACCTTAACTGCTTCCAAACCTCTTACCTCTTATAGGACAGTGAAAAAAGAAAACCATAGGCCTTCTGGAAAGTCAAGAAGTTCATTTCTTATCCAAGGAGAATTTATACAGTTCTCCTATTATATATTATCATATATTATATCAGATACTCTATCACAGAGTTCCTCCCACCCACCCACACATCACCACCCCAAAATCTTGCTGCTCTTTATAAAATATGCTTATGGCTATACAAGGCATTGCAGAGGAAATATAGTGATATCAGGGAAGAAAATCTCTTTTCTCAGCCTCTCAGAATATTGTTATACTAGATTTAAACACAACGGGGTCAATGGCTTTAGCTATACAGAGAAATTGCCACATACATGCAAAATGAAATAGAATCCTGATTATTAAGGAAGACAGGGCTAAAATGCTGCCCTAATGACAAATACTGAGGAATGGTAGTGAAGAACTGGCCTCTAAGCATGCTGAGACACAGACCACCTTGCACAAAATCCACCACTGGAAATGTGCACCCATCAAACCTCCAGCACTGTGGAGCAAAGCGCACCATTTCTCTCAAAGCTGCCTTTGAAATGCATCTTCCTGTAAGCAGAAAACAGAATTACAATCAGCTCTCTGTGACTTACAGACTTTCAGTATAAAACTGATTGTTCTGGGACTTCTAACTATAGTCTCAGCATTTTTCACTATACGAGCTTGTGGCCAGTTGCCCAAGTAATGTCCACTGAGAACAATCAGTAGCTCCCTGGAGATGGAGATGTTGGAGAGCTTCAGAAGACGAAACTGCTCTTCAAACTGGTGAGTACATCAGGACCATATGTCTGAGACTTGGACCCAAACATGGAATAGGAGAAACCTGCTACTGGAAGTGCTCACCACAACAGACAACTGTATCACATTATGAACTCATGCCTAAACTGAAAGGAATGACTCTCTGAAGCTGATGTAACCCAGGGAAAACAGGAAGAACCAGAGTGCTGAAGCTCCCTGAGAAACATGTCAACTGAGATATATCAGTAACATCTTACCCTGCTGGAGGTATGAAAGCCTGAGATACAGTAGAGCGCTCAAAGTACCATTTTTATCATCACAGAATCACAGAATGGTAGGGGTTGGAAGGGACCTCTGTGGGTCATCTAGTCCAACCCCCCTGCCGAAGCAGGGTCACCCAGAGCAGGCTGCACAGGACCGCGTCCAGGCGG
>Ga0065711_1032186_pt1 | contig 27830 bp, 19 predicted proteins | sample Hoacrofraction12_FD_59098 | JGI IMG/M metagenome (GOLD analysis project Ga0065711, IMG submission 59098) | Hoatzin crop microbial communities from Cojedes, Venezuela - Epithelial fraction 12 v2 (version 2) | ecosystem: Host-associated > Birds > Digestive system > Esophagus > Crop | place...
CCAGGGAGGTTGTGGAGTCTCCTTCTCTGGAGATATTCAAGACCCGTCTGGACAAGGTCCTCTACAGCCTACTGTAGGTGACCCTGCTTTGGCAGGGGAGTTGGACTAGATGACCCACAGAGGTCCCTTCCACCCCCTACCATTCTGTGATTCTGTAATGTGAATTGACGTATTAGGACAGAGGGAATTCCTGTGCAAGGTGGTTGATGTGGGTTTTTAGATGCTGCTTGCATTTAAGTAATGTCTAAACACTGGATCAAGAAGCAACCATTTCAGACAGACATCAGGAAAAAAACTGGAAGAAATCTGACGATACGACTTCTAACTACGTGCACGTCTGATGCTAGCACAGTACGCAGGCAGTACAAGCACCGAAGGCAGTTACTGCTCCTGCGCTCGATGACAGCGATTAACCTTTTGCGTTCTCCCACCCTGCTGCAGAGCCGAGGGGCAATGGCCAGTGTCGGCCCCTCGGGGCTGAGCCATGCAGTGCCAGCTCTGTCGGACTTTGTGAGGCTGTGGGACAGAGCCACGCGCTGCAGAGCGCAGTAACTTCAATGTCCTTATCTCATTTGCTTTCTGACTGGCCACTCCTGTGTTTATGGGAGGCTGGCTGGAGAGGCTGGGAGCCTATAAAGCAGTTCTGTCTGTTATTTTTTAGAGAGTTCCGGCTGACTTTCTGCAGAAGTTGTCATGAATTCCGGAGACTTTATAATCATAAAATCTGTTTATAGCCTTCAGTTACCAAGCAACAAAGGACAAAGTACTGAACCTTTCTATTCATTAATATATTTTACATGTTAGTGGGCTGGTTTTTCAGGGGAGACAAAATGAGGCCACCAATCAAACATTTCTAAAGCTTTATTTTTGCTTTCTTTAAGCTCAGGATGGTGGATTTTTAAACTGTTTCAGAAAGCACTTGCAGTACTAATGCAGAAGGTGGATTCGTGTGTGACAATGTCTGAGCTTTGACCCAATCACGTGTTTTGAACCCAGTATAAAAGAGTATGAAGTTACCTTCAAAAACCCCCTTTTCCAGTTGCAGGCTGGGGCCCTTCATCTTCTCGCTGTGATAATCCAGTGAAGCCTTAACGCCATGCATGAACTGGTGTTTGCCTGGCGCTGCTGTGCCCGTTTCATCTCCCCCTGCACGTCCGCTTTGACTCTGCATTTCCCATCGTCCTGTCCCCCGGAGTGACCAAAGCCAGACGCGTAACCCACCCGTTACACAGGAGACAGGACGGGTTTGGTTTTCCTTTGTGCAGGAGAGCGGGCAGTGTTACTCAGTCTGAAGCAATGATGAGCCCCTCGGAATTCCACTCTCTTAATTTCTTTTTGATATTTTTAATATTAGGGCAAGATGTCCATGGAGCCCTGGAGAACCCCATGGTGGATACAAGCATGCTGGAAGAATTCATCAGCAGTGATGCAGAGTTTGGAACTTTGTAAGTATCACAGCACCATGCAGTTCCTCTCCTTAGCAACATCTCTTAAATTGTTTGCATTAGTGCCATGATAAAACCTGAATGCGACAGTCAGACCTGGATCTGAGCTTCAAGAGGAGTGCGGCTCTCTTGATATTGTTACTTACTTGAAGCTGTATAAGACGACTTGGAAAAATGGATTATAGACAGTAATGGAAATATGTTGTTCAACAGGATGAATGATAATGAAGTCTGGGATAGTTCACAACTGCTATGCTAATTGTGGCATTAAATGTAAAGCTGTTATTTTAACATTCCTGTAAGTGCTAGTTTAGTGTTTATGTACAGAATAATTGATATAAATGAGACTACAATAAATTGAGAGAATAATGTAAGCCTCCCAGTTTGAGGGAAGCAGGGCTACTTTTTTCATCCTAATGCTTCATTCAGAACAGAGAAACCATCCGTTCATCTCTTCTGAGACTAACTTTACGAGATGCAAAGGAGACATAATGCAAAGGGCCGTGGTCAAGGGTGGAAAGTTATGCAGCACAGATCTGTCACAGACTTCAAACCTAAATTTTTCATCAGATGACTGTTGTTCAATGCACAATATTATTAAAGGGCTGACGCACTTGCCAAGAAGCAGAGCAAGAGGGGATGTTTTAAAAATAATCAAACACGGGATTTTTCATTCTGGACACACTCAGCAGCACATATATTTACTTACAGTGGGCTAAACAGGCTTCTACCTGCTCTAAATCATGAATAATGAAATGATTATCTCTCTGCCTGTGCTATGAAAGTAAAGAAGAATAAAGAGGTTGTTGTATGTAAATACACATAACCGTTTATAGTGACTAAACATGTATTAGGTTAAACAGATTATTGAACTCCTGTATGACATCTTTAAAATGTTGTTCTTTTGCTTTTGTACAGAAACGATAGCAGAAATACAAGTGTGTGTGTGTGTATATATATATGCTACTATGTAGCTTATGTACGTTGGCTATTATAGTTGCGGTGCTACTAACTATTTACATGCAAGAAAATAATCTGTAAAGCTACTATGGGTTTGGAGGCTCAACAGGATTTTACACTAATATTAGTCAGACTTCATTAATTATGGCATTAAAAAGAACATTTATCAAATCATTAGATCTCAAAAAGTTAAATTGTGAAGTATTCGTCTGTATTGCTGACTATTTGTACATAAACAGAATAGAATCTTACAGAGGAACTTGCCAAAACGTGTTGAAGGAGAAAAATGTTAAAAGTCTCCATATATACATAAAATGCAGATCAGCATAATGTCATGTGCAGTACTGAGTGCAGACTGCAATGAAAAGGGTGCTGTTACCACCCAGGTCTTGGGTGCGTCTGGAAGTGTCAGTTAAAGATTGCTGTGCATCAGACAGGCCATCGACGTTGCATTTATTCTCCTCTTGCACCACATTTGAAGCATGATGTGATGGGCCTGGAGAGCGAGGGGCTGCTGAGGCAGGACAGAGCTGGCTGGGACCGACTGCGGGTAGGTCATGGCTGCTGCCCTGCAGCACAGCATGTCAGCACCGTCGCCCAGACCCTGCCCGGCGCACCCTGACCAGTTATTCTTTAGTCAGGCTTTAGCAATATGTCGAGATTCTCCCCGGTGGTACACTCACGTGCTGTCAATAATCGGTCAGCAATGGTGTTTGGGTTAACATATGACTGAATGGCTTGTCTTCTGTGATGAATGAGGGGATTTTTTTGTTTGTTTGTTTTGTTTTTGAAGCTTTTTTTTGAGGAGCCTGCTGGGATGAACCTGTTAGTACTCTTTATTCTCAATTCTTTTGTGATTTATGCACAGAAGATATGAATTGGTGGTCCCCCACTATGTTCTTCCAAATGGAACTGGAAGATTGTGTAGGACTTTAAAGAAGGAAGGTAGCTTGTCACCTGTGGAAACCACATGTGAAGTTTCTGAATGTTTTTGGTGGGCTCATAAAAGCTTTTGTTTCAAACTGGGCAAATACACTTCCCACCTGCGCGGCAGCTCCCGTGTCCCTCCACACTTGGGCTGCCTGTCGTGGTGAGCAAGGTGCCAGAATGGGACCTGCTAGCGTCAGATGGAGACTGAGAGTGCTTTGGCCAAGCTAAGGTCTTAAGAAATCGGCTAGTGGATGAAGACGCTTCAGATCTTTAACCTGTAGTCCAGAGAGAATGAGTTTAAAGCCCTTGTGAGCTCCGTGTACTCAGAGTCACTGGTGTGTCCGGAGGTAAATGAAGAACAGCTCGTGGGACAGAAGGAGGATTGAAGTCAGCGAGTCTGGAAAGGAGCTTGGGTAAGAGATGGTAGAGATGGGTCGTCCTTGCATGGGAGAGAGGTGGAGGGCCATAGGAGATGGTCTGATGAAGTTTAGGTGACATTGTTCCTGTGAGAAGGGGCAGCAACAATGGTGAGCAGTGCTTCCTGAAGACCCTTCCCAGTAGCCTGGTGGTCCCCCTCCAGCTGCTTTCAGCAATGCGTTGTGGTTGTCCTCCATGTCTTCTCCCAGTCAAAATTAAAATCTCTTTTCATCCCTAGGCAAAGCCAGTTGCCAGACTCCCCACCGGACTCTGGATCAGAACGGTGTTCTCCACCACAGCTCCAGAGTAGGTCACATGAATTTATCCTCTCCCAAGCTCATAGGAAGGTCTTCAGCTCTCCTTCCTTCTCCTTACTTTCTTGTCTGTTTATTTTTTACAGCCCCATGGTATGACACTACGTGGCCCAGTGGGCTGCAGCCTCCACTCCCATGCCCATCTGCTGTGGCAGCCAGCAAGCTTCCCTGCAGGTTCATGGAGTCTTACTCTGACCCCAATGCCAGTGGACATCTCTGCAGCATCCCCCAAGGCTGCTGCCTGAAGACTGAAAATGCTGTGACTCCTTGGAATAATTCTACATCCTCCAGCTGTTTGGGTTTTAATTATTCTTACCTGCAGCCAAATGTATCTCAGATTTCTGGGTAAATGATAAAGCTTTTATGTAAAGGATGAGACAGAGAAAAAAACCCAGCAGAGCTGGCAGAAGACGTGGTTTAAGATTGGTGTAAAATCTCCTGGAGTGTAAGGCTTTCCACAGGATGGCAGTGTTTAGACGTTTTTGAGACATTTGTGGTTGAGGGCTCTTTCAAGATCTTGATTGGAATTCACATTGGAAGTAGGAATGGATTTCAGTTTTTAAAACGTTAGGAAGCTAAAGAGGGATCAACAGGTGCTTCATAACTGGATACTAAAAATATGCAGGTGTTTTGCAATATCTATTGCAGGGATTTGTCGACAAGAATCTTGTAAGTGTTCTGGCAAGTGGCATGAGAAAAAAAAATTGCTGTATTTATGTGAGCAAGTGAAATGGTATTCATATACCATCTGCCATATTCACTCACCAGTGTGTTGTGGATGCTTAAGTATTTAGAATACACTGGGTAGTGCAAGCATCCAACCATCATACCTGGAAAGAATGAACTGACTGGTACATGCCAGAGAGAAACCTCCCTGGTTATGGGGAGAGAAATGTGAATTCATCAGTGTTAGTCCTGGGTTTCCAGATGCTCTGTCCCTGCCTTCTCTTCTGTACAGAGCTCCATTGCGTGTTACGTGTGATGTGAGGGAAGGAAGCTGCGCCTGGGTTTCTCAGTGAAACTATTTGTGTTCTGTATTTGTTTGTTTTCTAGTAGAAGGTGCCAGATAGTCAAAACCATCTTATTTTTGGAGGGAATACTTTAGTTACTGGAACTTCAGATACAAAATAGTCCTTACGAAATGTGGAGCTTCTGAACAAACTCAGAGAAAGAACAACAGTGTGGTGGGCAGGCTTTTCTTCTGCTTGCGGAGAAACGTTAGTTTGAGTACCTGCTGGGCCTGATTGAGACCTGGGGTTTGGCTTGTTTTTTCCCCCTTCCAGGAGGAGCGACCATCTGTCAGGATATTCTAGCTTACATTTTAAAATATCAGAACTTTGGAATGAGTTTTTTTCCCTTTGCACAAAGGAGCATTTTTTGAAAACTCGCTTTCTGGGAAAGGGGAAAACTGTTACCTACCAGTTGCCCCTTGAGATCTCTTCATGAATGCATTCGTTTAACTGCTACTCGTGTTTTCTATGTAGGAAGGAAAGTGAGTTCACGCTTGGTGGAATACAATTATTTAAGATAAAGCTGGGATTTTAATGCAGATGTCAGGAGATGATAAAACCATGCCACGTATGCACTGTGTAAATTTTTGAAAAGAGATCAACTTCTTTATTCACATGAAATAAAAAAATAAACTAATTTATGTTTTGGAAGGAAAAATTGCATAATTCAGTTTTAAAAAGCCAACAGCAATCTCCTCCCCCTGGCAAATCAGAATTTGGGTGACAGTACAGTTAGAATGAGATACCTGGGTGTTCTCTTGTTATGATTCTGTAATATCTCTATTTATACTTATAAATGAGTAATGCAACATGTATTTTTAAAAAAGTATTTCTGCAGCATCAGGCAAAAAAAGGAAGCTCTCACAATTACTGGGAGATGCCGCTGATTCTCCAGTCAGGTCTCAGGACGCCAGAGAAGGTAAGCAACTGTGCAAAGATGAAATTTAATGTTTCATACCATAGACAAATAAACATTTTAAGAGGACAGCTCCTGCTGGCTTTGAAATGGTAGCGGTATTAACAGCCTGTACTCTGCTATCAGGTTGGGAGGAATTTACCTTTTCAGTGTTTTGAAAACCAGGGCCCATTTATGTTTGGTGCACAGAGAAGAAGCGTTAGAGGCTCGTGTTTCCTAAGGACTCTCTGGACAAAATATTCTGCCCTTCGCCATGTGTGAGCCTGCAGTACACAGATGATACCATACTCTGCTGACTTTGCTTGGCGCTAAAGTGACCGGGCAGAGAAACCATCTTGGGTCAGCTTAACAGGGAATTAATGTGGTGGATGAGCAAACAGATTGCAGTTTCCCCTTATCTCAACTCCGTATTTTTTCTACAAAGTGTATGCATGCACAAACTTGGTAAAACCTTTGTGTTCTTCTCCACCCCTTCCCCAAATTAATTTGGTTCTTTGTTTTATCAAGATAAAAGTGCTTAGCTTATACCAATTGATACAAAAAAAAAGCTTATCAGGCATGTACAGGAATGGATCAGCTTCTGTGAAGAGTGAGGCTCTCTGTGAATAAACAGTTCGTAATGAACAAATGTTTATCTGAGGAATTTCGCCCTTGTCTCTTAGTGGAAAAGCCGAGAGTTGCTTGGTATTTCTTCAGAGTAAGTTATTTTTCACCATTAAATCAATCTTTTAGAACACTTTTAATGAGTAGCATCTGGATTTAGTAGGTTACTTTTCCTCTGGTATCTTTTATTTAATCAGTATTGCTTGATTGTGGCTACTCCTGTAAGTCTACCACTGCTGGAGAGAGAAGATGAGCAGATGCTTCTGTATCTAAAATTACTGTTGCTGTTTTCAGTACTTAAAGACACAGTTTTGAAATATGCTTTCCTTGGGAGTCACTGTTTATAAAATTGCACTCATACACAAGCTATAGGAAAAATAATACAGCCATTGGTAAAAATGGCATGGAGATCATGTAGAAATGAGGTGTGAATTTCTTTACTGTGGGTTGTTTTTTTTTTTATATTTTCACTCTGCTGTATATCAGAAGTGGTGAATCGCAAATGAAGCTTAAGCCTGAAATAATTCTGTAGGCTCTACCTTACTGTGCTGCGACTGGCTGCGGATGGATCTTAGCTTACATGCTCAATGATATATTTTCTCCTGTCCTTACTGCGCTCCATTTATCTGTCTGTGTTATCATATTCTCCTCCGTCTTCATAAAATGTGTAATATCTCAGAGAATTATGGTTGACCCTGTCTGTCTCAGAATGCTACAATATATAGTCAGAAAGCATTAACCAATCAACCAGATGCAGCAGTGGATGTGCTTGCTGTAGGAGAACACTGCCTCGTGCTCTGGGACAAAGTGCCTGTTGCAGTGAGTTGAAGTATATTCTGTTTCAGCATGTAGTAGAAAGAATGGGAAACATATGTAATTCTTTAGCTGAATTGCTTCTTGCAGTGTTGTAGATTTACACTAAAATGCTTAGCTCCTCCACTCCCCCACCCCGCCCTGGGAAAAGTATCCATCCTTTTGGAGGGAATAAAAATAGGAAGTGCTACTTGTGTAATATTTTGCAAATCAGGAAAGCTGAAAAACTTATTTTGTAGGGCAGTGGAATGTAACACAATCCTCTGGAATAACTGTAAAGGACAATCAGATTTAAATATACATGCAATATTTTTCTGCTTTATATGTATATATATGTAAACATATTTATAAAAATTTTTATGCAGGTTTTTTGGCTAGTCACAAAAGTAATAACTGAATTGTCACTGTCTCTCTACAGCAACTGGTAAGGACTGTGCTGCTGAAGTGCAAGAATATGACAGTGATGGACAGAATGCAGCTTTGGAAAAATGCTGTCAAGCCCTAACATGGCAACCATATCAAACTTCTCAGTGGAACAGCTTATTTAACTCTAATTATGAAAAACTGTAAGCACTGAAGTTTGCACTGGGAAAAGGGGGTTTCTTGTTTTTTTTTTTCCCTGGTATTGTAGTTTTGTAGGAATAAATGATACATTTGGCATCCCTTGTTCTTACTGAAGATAAGGAGGTACAGCAGACATGATGGAAGATGAACCTGCAGATGCATCAGATAAGCAGAACTTTAGACACTGGTTGAAATTTATGACAGGTTTTCTGATTTCCGTACAGGCATTTAGGGGCAAAAGAAAAATGGGTTTAACTTAAAATACCTGTTAGTTATTGTTTATTTTGTGAAGCATGTTGGGGCAAGTAATTACTGAGTATATGGCACCTTTCCCTCTAATGGCGTAACGCATTAAAGAAAAATGGAAATAGAAAATGCCTGTATTACTTCTGGGCTCATATAACCTAAGTCTTAATAACTAGAGACGTACATGTATGGTGCACAACCGTTTAGTCAAAGATGTAGAGTTTTCCTATATAAATCAGAACTGTAAATAATTTTTTATTGGCCACATGATCTGGGGAAGGTCATCCCAAGTTTTCTCCATTCTAGTATTTAGTGAGTGATCTCTTTTAACAAAAACCCTTCTACAGCAACTGGTCAGTTTGTCAGGATTGGTGCAAACAATTTATTACTGTCTTGAAAGGACTTAAATAGCATAGTAAATTTTAATGTTCCTCTAGCCCAGCCTGCTAAAAGCACTCATGGGAGTTTGGACTGTGTCAGTGTCATTGCTGGATGCTGATGTTCCCTGTTTGTGCATAGCATGATAGGGCAGTACACAACTTACCATGTCCCACACAACCCTTCACCTAAGGTATTGACATGACAGGAGAGCAGACAGCTCAGTGTCCGCACCTTTCTAGTCCTTGGGAGCTGGATGGGCCAAGAATCCTTCAGCTGTGTTTGTGATGTGAATCATCACTCTACACGGAAGTGGCTTCCAAATCTTGTTACGCTTTCAGTCAATGACTGCATTAGAGCTGTGAGTTGATGGTGGGAGATTGGTCTCCTGCCACTACCCAATTACTTGTTGGTTCCTGTACACTTAAAATTGAAGTTCCAGACTCACATTTCTTGGTGGCTTGTGTCAACAAATTCAATGTGATGCTGAGCATTAAAGCATCCAAATGTATGTACTGTTACCATTACTGTGGAAGGGGATTGAGATACTACTTGCAGAGGAAGTCAGTGTTACTTTTAAGTGAGGGCAATGGCAGTGCCTTTGTTCCGAGACGCACTGTAATGACAGCATGGTGCACAGATTTTCTGAGTAGCAATCCTGTATTCTACTAGCCTCAGAAGAGTCATGTGCTTATCACTGCTTAGTGTAGATGGATTTGCCCTGTACCTCGAAATAGCTGTGCCCACTCTAGGGACATTTCTCAGGTTAATTATTATTTTCCATTTTATTCATCCAGTATTTTAACCTTTTTTATTATTTCATTTTCACAAAATGCTGTTAGCTGAGCTAGATTCATTAGAAAAAGTTACTCTACCATTAATTATGCCCTGCATTGTCTCTACTTGGCGTTTTCTCAGCCCCTTGCCCCATTAATATTGTGGTTGGCAGGACTCAGTTCCAAATCTGTTGTCTGAAGATTCAAATTCTGAATAGAAAGAGGAATTTCAAGTGTATTTCTAGTACTCCAGTATCCCTATGTGATAAGGATATCCCTTGCTACCTAGAAGTTCTTCCAAGTTTTACTGTACTACTTGGTAAGACTGATCATTCTTTGTGCCATCAGATAAAAATAGGAGTTTGCTCTTAATTACTGTAAATGGCGTACTTAGAAAATGATGCACATGAAATTCCTCTTTGAGAGTCATTATTCCAAACAATTCAGCTTGGAGAAATGGAAATTTCTACTTTGCTTCTTAATCTGCTTGCCTGTATGTAAGCAAATACTCTAAAATTGCTTTAAGAATATCAGCTAATGAACCTGCCTCACAAATCTGAAAAACGACTCCTTTCCCTACTATAAGATACACACATCTCCTACATAAATGAAAAGAATTACCAGCTGTAGGAAGAAACTGAAAAAGTGTTGCTTCTTTAATAATGATGGTTTGAGAAGGTAGACACTTCGTTATAATTTTAAATATGAATTAACATATGATTTAGTAGTCATAAAGTAGTCTTCTCTTTATTCCCTGTCCCAGATAATCGGTGGTTGATTGAAAGGGGCCTTTTGTTCATAATCTATGAAAAGATAAGGAAGTCTGTACATTTCTTGCAAAGTCTGTAAATCTTGGTATTTCCAACTAGTAATGCTCAAATGAACGCATGAGTTTTGAAAAGCCATCTTCGATAATTGTGTTAATGAGAGGCTCTCAGTAGCATCAAACGAGATCATCATTATCAAACTTTGATTAGCAAGAAAAGCCCATGCCCATATAAGAGAGCCTTGCTATGTAGTCCTATTATTTCAGAATTACCCATCACTTAAATCAGAGGACTGGAAACGTTGTTGGGATGGTGAGTTTACTGGCTCTTTGAGAAAGATCTTTTGATACCTTTGCTTGTTCATGGTGAATCATAAGGACAAAATACTCTTTCTCTTTGGGTGACAAATTAGCCCTTTGAATAAATAGAATAGGGTTTCCTTAGTTCGGGTAGGATGGACAACATTATAAAAGAGAGTTTTATAGTCATCTGGCCACAGGGTCAGTATCGATAGCTTTTCTGTTAGCTTGAGTAAAGCCTTATTTGAGTCATAGCAGTTTCTGCAGAAGCACTTTGTGTGGGAATTTGGGAACAAAATAGGGAGTCTTACTGGCTCATTAGCATGTTGTTGTCTGCAGCACTCGTTCAGCTCTGTCATTTATAGCAGTGTTATAATGAATGCTTGAATACACGAAAAGGTTTGGTTGTGCGTTTAGGTGAACAGAGTTCCTTTATACCAGATTTGTACGAGAGGATTGTGTAAGCTTCTCTGCCTCTGGTTTCCAAACATTTCATGTGTCACACTAGAATTACAGTACACTTTATATGCATTTTTCATTTCTGTATATCTAAGAGGCTAAGAAGAAAATACGGGTAGAACTGGTAAAGATATATTTTGGTTCCCATTTTGTCAGTAAAAATCAGATGGATTTTCAGATGACATAAAAAATAGGAACTCAAGATGTCATTCAAGTATTTTTTTAATATATTTATCAATGTATTAAAGTTGCTATTGTTTCTTCTTGTTTTTGTAGACCTGCTGTAGGATATCACATTGTCACAGATAAAGGATTTAATTTTTCAGCAACAGATGATGCCTTTGTGTGCCAGAAGAAGAATCATTTCCAAATCACAGTCCATATTAGAATCACTGGACACCCAAAATACATCAAAACTCAGCTGGGGGGGAAACCAATAGAAAAGTTTTGCTTGAAAGTTTTTGGAATAAAGGCGAGTATTTCTCCTTTTTGTGATTATTACTTTTAATAAGTTAGTGTGTGATTATCCACAAAATAAGGTAAATAATTGAAATGAGCTCTTTTCTTAGTCATTTTTAGCCAAGAACTGAGAAAAGAGAACTTTTAAAATTTACTAGTGACTTCTGTGTGGAACTATGTTGCAAAAAAAAGTTTTATGGATGCGTGTGCAGATATGTGCTGAAAGACATCATGTTTACCTGTTTGCTGTGGTTTCACTGACTTCCCTCTCTTTGGCTGAAATTTTGTTCCCTCTGTGGGCAGTGCAGGGGCATCAGCTGGTGTGTAGGTGGGCAGTCTATCCAATGATCAAAAAAGATGTGTTGAAAACAATTCACAAAGCAAAGAAAAAGAAGCAAATCTGTTTTTCCTGAATAGTTCACAGGTAGAAAACCAACAAAATTTCCTGATATGTTCTTGCCACTCTTTCCATTTCCATTTTAAGAATCAAATTCTTCCCAGCCAATATGGGTCCACATGCTTGCGTATACAGAAGTAGTAAAAATTTTTAATCCTTCTGAAAGATTTAACCAGTTCTTTTATTTACTACGAACGTTCAGTGATTTAAAAAATACATGTAGCTATCTTACAAGGCAGTTACTACCAGCTTTGCTTAATGCATTCTAATGCAGAAATTAGTGAATATTACTGTACTCTGTTCCCATCTGAAGCAAAGTGCTGTTTGGTACCATGCCAGAAGGGTGCAGAAATTTGCATTAAAATAACTTACGCAACTAGCTTACATAGGTTCAGTTCTCCTGTTAAATATCTACATTTATGCTTTGGGATAGAATGAACCAATAACAGTCTAGATTCAGAAAACAATTTTTATTTTTTGCAAATTAATCCATGACTTTTCTATTTTTGTCAGTTGATCAGGATTCAATTCCTGTGTTACCTTCTATGTAGTTCCATGAGAAATGAGAGAGATTTTACTGTTTCAGACAGAATTTTCCTTTAATTTCTATTTCAAATTTTATGTTTGAAAATCTAATAATCTTGTAATTTTTGAAAATTCTTTTTTTTTTAATAGGTGGAAGCTCCAAATCAAATAATTGCTATTGAACAGTCCCAGTCAGATCGAAGCAAAAAAACTTTCTATCCTGTTCCGTAAGAATTTTGAGAAATTTGTTCCATTTTATTTCAATATGTGATTGGTCTGAAATGTGAAGTAGCTGTTTCTTGGAAACTTACAGTAGGTCTAAGCCAGTTTTCTGATCTTTATCCAAATTCCATTCTGGGTGCACACATGGAATCACAGCAGTAATATATACCTGGTCTGCCTTCATTCAGGAAAATTTTCAGCAGCTTTACAAATGTGTTAAGTATGCCTATCCAAAATATTTATCTTCAGCTAGGAACACTGTCGTATGGTGTTTAAAGCTGTATGGCAGATGCATTTCCCATCTTAAAAAATGTCGGTGGTGTTCCTGTTCTACATGGGCATGAGATGTATTTGCAGTGCTCATAAGGGGGAGCACCTCTGCTATAAACATAGACGTGCAGCTGCTCCCTGGAACCCACTGCCATTCTTCTGCATCCTAACACACTGGCAGAATCATTGTTTGTTCTTCTGTCATGTGCCTTCTGTTGGAGCTGTTCTGTTCTCTATAAATAATTAAATAAGCCTTGAAACAGAAAAAGAGAAGACAGCTAACATTTGACAGGCCAGTGCTGGGATAAAGGCTGCAATATATAATCTGCAGAAATGAACTTTGAGCTTGGGAGAAGAGCTCAGTTTTCATTTAATTACTTCTATCATGGCATTTTCCTTCATTTTGCATATAGAAGAATAGATTTGGGGTGTAGATTGTTTCATGGATGATGACGGTGTAGTTTTCATTTGTACCAAAGGAGAGCACAGTGGGTGGACTGTTGTTTTCTCCATGCAAGCTCTTTATTCATATTATTTGTCACTTACAGGAACAGTGCCACTAGGTTTTTGAGACATAGGTGTATCTTTTATACTTCCAGACATACAGATTAGTTGCAGGTGAAAAAAAAAAGGACCAGCAGTAAAATGTATTGATTTTAATGTGGAAATTCAGATCCAATAATAAGCAATGTTACCCTTGGCAAGCAACAAATACCCATCATATGGAACACATACGGTTTTGTTATGTTCGAGATTGTGTACAAACAGACCAAGAAACACAAGACTCCTATTGATAAGAACAGTTTCCCAGTGCTGGTGCTTTATTCTGATTGTTTATCTCCTTGACATAGTCACTGTGTTTTTCATGCACTTTTATAGACCAGGTTACTGCATTTTTGCTGGGGTTTTTCTGTTTTTCCATTTGTCAGTTTTTCTCAAAAGTGTTTTGATGAGTTTGAGGAAATCTGGTTTGAGCCAGGTAGATCTCCAAATGCTTATTTCCCTGGTCTTGTTTCCTTTTCTGTTTCAGAGTTGATCTGCCAGGGGACCAGATAACTAAAGTAACACTGGGAAGGCTGCATTTCAGTGAAACAACAGCAAATAATATGAGAAAAAAGGGGAAGCCTAATCCTGACCAGAGGTATTGCTGTAGCTAGTTGGCCTGTGTGCGTGAAGTAGAAAAGAGAAGGTCTACTTCAGAGTGGAGCTGATCTGTATGAAAAATCTCAGCGTTGCTACATCCTGTGACTTTTTTCTAAGTTCAAATTCTGTGATACTTGATATCTGCTTAAAGGCCTCTCTTCTAGAGTCACAGAATGATGTGAGAATAAAACAAAATACATCATCCTCATGTCTAGAGATTGTTTCAGGAAATAGTAGCCAGAATGTTGGCTCTTGAAATCAAGAAGCCAAAAAAACAAATAATGATCATTTTCTTCTGGGGAAGGACAGGTCTTCATCTCTGGGTCTTCATTACTTAAATTTGTCAAAATTACTGTAATCTTTGTTGATTCTCAGTGATTGTGGGGTTTGAAAGAGCATATTACATGGTAGCGAAGGAAATACTTTTTCTTTCATGTTATAACATAAGTATACTGTTTAAATGTGCTGGCTATCTTTTTATGTATCAGTAATAGCAGTTGCCTTTAAAACATTTTATTTTTTTTCTGTGGGAAGACATTGTTTCAATTATTGTCTTGATTAAATCAATTTCAAATTAGATACTTCATGCTGGTAGTTGGACTGTATGCTGTCTCTCAGGACCAATTCTACCTACTGTCTGCAAATGTCTCTGAAAAGATCATTGTGAGGGTAGGTGGAAATTTATATTGCTTTCATGTGAAATATTTTTACTGTTTTGGTATTCACAGGAGGCTGGGGCGGGGTGGGTGGTGATGCTTGAGCATAAAAATTACCATTGAATCAAAAAGCTTGAGGAAACAAAATGAAAGCTGTATATTGTATGAGTATGTTGTTACCTTTTAATAATTGGGATTTTAAAATGTTAAAAATAGAGCTATAGAAGACTTTAAAAAGAGCTTAAACAAAGCTTGTTGTGAATTCCAATACAAAATATGTTGATTTTTCCAGATTGTTTTTTCTTTGAGTTGAAACAATTTCCTACAGTTGCCAAGAATTTGGTAAATGCTTTCATTAGCCAGATGCTTCATTTTCAAAGGAGGATGAGAATGAAAAAAAATGTAAGGGAAGAAGGTCAAGCAGCTCTAGGAAGATTAAGACCTATAGCTGGCCCTTTCCAGTGTGTTTCCAGAGTGTTCCAGCTCTTAATTTGGTGGTTGTAATATAGGTTTCAAGATAGAAAAAGGAAGAATTGGTCTCTCTTCCTCATGACTGTTACTTTTCAATCCCCTGATCCACATAGTTTTGCTTTTAGTAAAAGCGGCAAAGCTGTGCAAATGCACTGCGAGAGAAAGCAACTCATGTTCTGGCCCTTTATACACTCCAACATAACAAAACTACCAGGTGAGCAGTGGTTATCAGGCATATTGGAGCATGCTCTAATTGTGACAATCACTGGTAAGTGCCCACCACCATGCCTTGTAGACGGCAAAGCCTTGTGAAAACCTGGCTTCTTTAAATGAGCGCGAACTTTTTACAGTGTTCATGCTTTTGTTCAGACTCAAACTTAAAGCCTGAATTCGAAGTTTTAAAAAAAATGAAGAAAATTAATTATTGAAACCAAATGCCTTTTCCAGTTGTACACACTCTGGGGTTTTTTTGGTGTTTTTGAAATATCCTGTTTCCTTTACAGGAAATTTCTAATATGAGTTAATTTTAAACATTGCAGAGGATTTTAGAGAATTTATGAATATGTTTATTTTGTGATCCCTCAGTGAAAATGACATCTGGTTAACTAAACAGTAGTAATTTGCTTTTCCAGATGGTCACCTCTTCAGGAACTGCTAATTTTAGATTTCATAGGTCTCTGGAACCTAGCAAACAGGTTTTGAATGTAATTTAAACTTCAGTATCTCAGTTGCTGAGGAACAGCAAAATTCATTTGGTAGCTGTGACTTGCAGAAATTACTGTTAGAAAATGAATTTGTTCCTGCCCATTTAATTGACTGTTGTATTCTACCACTCCAAAACCACAAATAAATTAAAAAAATTTTATTATTCCATTTTATTTTTCGGGCATATTAGTAAGACTTAAGCTCCTCAGAATGTCAAAGGACTTTTGATTTAGTGACTTAATTTTTTTGTGTGTGTTTTGTTGTGGAAATGCCCCCAAAGAGACAAGTATTTCCTGGGCCGTAGTTGGACATTGCATGTTGAGGCAGCACTGAATGAACAATGCTTGACTCATTTCTGCTTCTATTGGGCTTTTTCTCCTGTTCCCACACTCCTCCTCAGCCATGCTTGTGCCACTGTTTTTCCGGGGCTCTGCAATGAACAGGAATGGGGACTGATCTGTCTTAAAAAATAATTCTAATTTTTGTGGTTGGTTAATTTTAAGTCAGTCTGGTTCCTCCATCATCATCGATATCAGTGTATCAGCAGAACTGAGGGCTGGCTTGTGGAAATGGGTGATGGGGTGATGTGGGCTGCCTATACTGGTTCTGCTGCCAAAAGAAGTGTACATCAAGCTGTGGCCCTGGGGCATAGTTTGGATGCCTTTCCTCCCCCTGCATCACAGTTCTCCATTCCTTCAGTTGTGCTGAGGTGGTTGTCTGACATTGCTGCAAAACGACTGCAAGAAATAGAATGGGCCTGAAAAGTAAACCTCAGCCCTACAAAACCTAACCTCCTCCATGGTCACGGCTCCCAAGGAGACGTTTTGATGATTGGGAAAAAAGGGAGGGTGTGTATGGGCAGTCTCACTACGCCTTCCTGCCTCCTCTCCTCCTTGTTTTAATGATTTTGTTGTGGAGCAAGGCTCCACTCTACTAGGTATTGTGTAAACAGAGAATAAAATGAGTCCTTTCCACAAAAGGTTTACAACTAAATTTGTAATTTACCATTTAGGTAATGCAGTTGGGCTTCTTTTTTCCACTTACTTGTTTTAAATAGTTATTTCTAGAAACCTGCAATACATGCCATTTATGGTTTGGAGCATCTACTTCAGAAGAACAGGACCTGTGAATGCAAGCCAAGATCACGTCTGATCTGTTCAGCACAGGCTTTCAATACATGCTGGAAACATTGGTGAAACAGCATGTAAAAGCAAAAACTAGTATTGACAAAGCATGTAAAAAATAATTTTTGAACCACATATATTTAATCTCTGCCTTGTTTCTTCTTTTCTGATTTCCAGCCTCATCTAAAATTTGCTGGTAAATAAATGGTTATGTGGCATAATGTCAAAGTTAAAATTTGGAGAGCTTTAGACATTAATAATTTAACTTAAGGTGATAATAAAATAGAATTCAAGGGAAAAAGCAGTGAGGCCGGTGCTGTATGAGTAGAAGCACTTACTTAGAAGTGACTGCACTCTAGTTTTTTTCTGTTGGTGTGTTAGAAAAGCTCTTGAATACAATTTAAATATTAAAGATTTGACTTTTCATTTTTCCTGAGTTCCTAGTGGAAGAAGCAATAGTACATCTATGCTATACTATATCTTTAAACATAATTTTTTCTTCCAGGCATCTAACCCAGGGCAGTTTGAGAATGACAGTGATGTACTGTGGCAGCGAGGACATGTTCCAGAGACGATAGTCTATCATGGTCGAGTAGGAATTAACACAGATGCACCAGACGAAGCACTGGTTGTCTGCGGAAATGCAAAAGTTATGGGCAGAGTCATGCACCCATCTGACAGCCGAACAAAACAGAATATCCGGGAGGTGAGGGCTGTGAAGGATGGAGGGCATTTATGTTTGCACCACAGCACATGTGGGGATCATTGTTCTGACATGCGATGCAGCTTCTTGATGCTGGGTGTGCTGAAATGCTGGCCTGAAGAAATCGGGTGTACCACTGTGCTCTGTAGAGCCATTGCCTATGGGCCTTGGAAGCGGCTGACCAGAGAAGCTGGGGATATCTGTGTCAATGGGAGTTGTCAGACTGAAGGGGAGCAGGCAATACAAATACAAATAGCACTCTGCTAATGGGGAATGGGAAGATTGTCCGTATTTTTCAGTGTGAAGATTGGCCAAGTGGCCGTGTCAGGCTTGTTCTGTCTCAGTGGTGTCCTAGATGCCATGACCATTAGTGTTTCAATATATGAATCTTGGTATCTGTCCAACTAGGTTGATACAAATGAGCAGTTGAGAAGAATAACACAAATGAGGCTGGTGGAGTATGACTACAAGCCTGAATTTGCATCTGTTATGGGAATAAAAAATACCCATGAAACAGGTATTCAGTCAGCTCTGTTCCCATTTTTCATTAACTTCCACTGTTGTTCATTGTGCCATAGTGCCTTTTAACGCCTTGCTATTTCACCCTCATTTCTCAGGATACTACAATTGCACTCTTTGCTATGTTTCTCTTGTGATACAAAAATGCCAGAATTACGTATTTCTGGTAACTTTCCAACTTCTGGTTCAATTTTTAAAGATAGGAGGTTATTTTTCCAGAGTTTTAGTGAGAATGAAGTATGTAATCACAAACAATTCTGTTCTTACTGCAGAGAAATGGGAGTTCTAAAGGTTTCTGTTTTCTGTGGAATGGCAGGGGTGTGAACTCCTGGATTTTCCTACCTCAGAGAAATTCTAGGTCATGTTTGCCCCTACCTGCAGTTTTTTTAGGATGGACAACTCAAAGCATACAACTATGGTCAATGGTATGCCAGTGTGTTTCCTGACTTTAGTTTCTGTCTTCTTGTGAACAGGAATAATAGCCCAGGAGGTGAAGGAGCTTTTACCTCAAGCTGTGAGAGAAGTTGGAGATGTTGCTTGTAATGATGGAGAAAAAATAGAAAACTTCCTCATGGTTGACAAGGTATGGTCTTGAGAAAGTGGAGGCATGTATTTAGACTGTTCCTTTCGTGGATGGAGCTATAAACACACACTGTGCTGTAGTCAAAGCTGTAGGCCTGCACATGTGTTTACAAAAATAGTGTTTGGCAAATCATTGAGAAACACGGAACCACCAGGTGTTAGTAAATGGCGGAATCTTTTAATGGAAAAAATTATTTCCATTGAAATCTCATTATAATAATAAATAAACATGAAATAAAAGAGAAAACGAAAGAAACCTAACTTTGCTGAATAAAGGTGCATAATGACTTCATAGCATAGGTCCAACAAGTGGGACTCCAAAACTTTTCTTTTGTATTGAAGTATTGAAGTTAATTCAGTGTTCCAGGAGTGAATTAAGCAATGATGGCATTCTATTTGTTAAATAAAAACTTCCTTACTCTAACCCTGGTGTAATCACTTCATACCAAACACAAATGCTAGCTCTGCGTGCTCTGTGAGAAGGTTCTTTTTGGCCACCTGAAATCCTTATTATAGCGTCAAAATCGCATACTATAAAATGTCTATAGCACACAAAGTAATTACTGTGCTCATGGGTTGGAAACAATGCCTTACTCTATTGTCCTGTGCTCTTTTCCCCTACTTTTCCTGTAGAAATAGGACTGCAAGGGGCTGTTGGTCACAGAGGCCAGTCACACATGACTGCAGACAGCACTTGTGCAGAACGTTGCTCAGAGCGGCCCCTTTGTTGTGTGCTGGTTCACTGCAGGTCAAGGGCCACTTCCCAGCTTTTTCCTGCTTACAGCTGATAATGGCAGGAGGGAGGATTTACAGATTGGTAACCCTGTCTCGTCTGGGTGATGTCATGCACATGATCCTTTGTTCATTATAATCATGCAGTCTTTCATTATTCTGTAGAAAACACGAGTGTACACCACCAAACTTGAGAAAATATCTTTAAAAAATATTGCATTTCACTTGTCTTCTTTTGATAGGCTACAAACAAGCTAAATTCTTAGGTTAAATCTGCTAGGCTGTATTCCATATAAAGGAAGCTTGAATTAGACACCTTGAATAAAGCTGTGGAAACAGCACTTTGTAGAGATACTGTTGGGAAGGAGACTTTTACAGAATTTGCTGTATTTGGTCAGGGTTCCAGCCTGCAGCTGATTTCTAGATGCTCAGAGAAGAGCAGTGGTATTAGATAGTGACACTAGGTTCATTTTACCCGTTAGTCCTTCCTCTTATATTGTGTGGCAGCTGCAGCATCATTTGCATTTTTGAACCCCCCACAAAACTGCTTTGGAGTAGTTGGGTTTTTTCTTGAAAAACTTCTAGGTTGGACAATTGAGCTTTTGATTTAGTGGAAAAAATGCTACAAAATGTATCTGATGGAAATACCTCTTTGCTGAAATGCCACACAGAATACTGTCTGTAACAGTGCCTCACAGCACTGCTGTCTGAGCCCAATTTATTCACTTTCTCCTCCACAGCTTGGGTCTCTAGACAGCACTTGCCAGGATGTGCTCCAGGGATGTGACCTAGCAAATGGAGAAAGCCTGCTGCACCCTACGGGGTGATGTGGATATGTGGCCCAGGCAGAAATGAGTTGTTAGAGCAGTGGCTTATTTGCTGTTTACCTCTTTAATGACTGCTTGGCTAGGTCTGAGATCACTTCGCAAACACTTTGACATTGTTTTAATTTGGTTAGGTAAATTACTGCAGTGCAACCTATGCTTTCTCCTAACACCTGTGGCAGAGCATGTGAATGTCAATTCTGTGACCCTTGGGGAGGCAGGGGCAGGAGACAGCTATGTCTCGTGGTTTAAGATGTATATTGAATTCAGAGCTTTGGGACATCTGATCTGCCAGGTGGATTATCTGCTCTAAACATCTGGAGCTCCCAGAGCACCTCGAGTAGTAAGTGGACAGTGCTTCATATCTTTGCTTACAGTTAGGTGGGTGAGGAGGCCTGGAACTTTGTTATTTCACATTCCAAGTTTGGTTCGAGATAACCAGGATATTGGCTGGTTTGGTTGTGTCTCTCTGTCAGTTACCTGTTTGGCATTGTCGAACTCTGTAAAATTAATTGATTGCGCTACACATTTGAACCAAGCTCCGCTACGTTCTAGAGAAATGTCTGAACTGTGTGGAAGCTTGCTGTTTTGGGACAAGAATCCTTCCTGTCTTCTCAGCCTTATGGTGCTGAGTACTTTGTCATCAGTGAGGCAGTAAAAACTCTCATCAGTCCTTTTTTCCCAAAGAAAGTCTTCCTTTGTTTTGCCAGATGAGCTATTTTCTCAGCTAGTTGAAGACACCTAGAAGAGGTTCATGCATGATTTGAAGAGAATGGAAAGGGCAGCTGCTGCATATCATTGATATGAGAAAAAGTGACCATATAAATGATTTCACAGTTCTAGGCTCAGGAGGTTATTTTGAAGTCACTTTTTAGTTAAACAGGCTGTTGGTCTTCTGGCAGTAGAGAAGTTTGCAACTTACCATCGATACCTGTGCTCTGGTTCTGTTTATACAAAATACTGTCTGCTTTTGTGGAATGCAGTCACCTTTAAGAGAAAAGTGTGCATGGTATTTACAACGTGAAGGGCAAAACTCTGCTTTTGCCTTACTTCTGCATGACTTGACTAGACTGGAACACTTAGCAAAGTTAACTGCAGTAATAGCTTCATCCAAGGTTTAATGGCATCAGTCTGGTTATATATTAATATGAGAAAGCTGTTCTTTCAAACACAGCAAAGAAAATATGCTATTAGCATGCTTCTGCAGTGGATCGGTAACCATTTTGGCTCAGAAATAGACAAAATACTTATTACCTGGATGGTTGTACTGAGTGCTTCTGCAGCAGCAGATTGATACCTAGATGATAAGCAGGGGGTAGAAGTATAAGAATAGAAGGCTTTTCCTGGGAAAAATATTCCGAAGGAGTAAATGGAGGGTGTCTGAACTGTGGTAGCTGCAGAGCTGCTCATGGTATTAGAACTTACAGGACTCCTGTAAGAGGCTTGAGAGATTGAAAGGGAGAATAAAATATCATGCCATCACAGCTTTACCTCTGGTTTGGATCTTTCCCTGTCTCACTGATTCCTGTGTGATTCACATAGTGTGTACAGCATGGATAGCAACTCTGGCTTGTCTGAGTCAGGTTAGTTGACCCTGTAGGTAGATGGTTGGATGTACGTCAGCTGCAGCACTACAAATCAAATATGTGACAAATGTGACAGTGTTAAGGTTTAAAATTCAACACAGTATGAAGGTAAAATATAGTTTAAATTCTTGGCCTACAAAGCCCTTTAGCTTCTTCAATTTTCCTGCAAGTCCTCATCTTCAATTTACTGCGAATTGAACATAAGCAATTTTTACAATCTAGCAAAAGGGTTTTATAGTCATAAGTGCATTCCATTTACAGTGAGGTAACCTGTGTTTGCATTTTAAATATTCAATGTATCCTTACATGGGTGAATTCTGTGCTCATTACTGCTTGTTACATGTAATCGATGAATATACTGTATCTATTTTTCCATTGCATTGGTTCTCAGGATCAGATCTTTATGGAGAATGTTGGTGCTGTAAAGCAGCTTTGTAAACTAACCAACAATCTTGAAGTCAGAATAGAAGAATTGGAGCAGTGGAATAGAAAACTGGCCAGGTTGAAACGGATGAGCAGCTTAAAGTCAACAGTCAGTGGAGAGAGCAAAGTCAGGTACCTCTGTCTGGAATGTTCTCTGATAGTTGTCACAGAAATTGATAAAGTGGTCTCTGTGGTAGAAGTGAAAGCTCATTTTGCTTGACAGTGGAGGACAGCTCGTTTCCAGCAATTAAGTTGTACAAAAAATGCAAATTTCTCGTATATTTTAACTCACTGACAAAATTAATATTTGAAATAGCTGTTAAACTGCAGTCATTTTTGCAATTGCTTCAGTTGCATAAAGCAAGGGTAGATTATGTCCAGTTGTCCAAGTGCTGGAGCTTGGAAATTGCTGCTAAGAGAAATCTGCAGAGCTTCTTCTGCAAGAAAGAATCTTCATTATTGCTTCAGTGAAACTGATGAGCGTTTCCTATTTCTAAACCTTTTCCCCAAGTTTTCTTTGAAATCAAATGTAGCAGCTAATAGCATTCACCTGAATGAGTTAACTGAAGGTCTTTGTTCTTGAAAATGAATATAAGGACACTTCTGCTGTTCTCTTTTTAAATGTTAAAATTGCAAAAACAAGTGACATTAATACCTTTTTGAAAATGTCTCTTTTTCCTTTATTAGTTGCTGAAGTATTTGAATGTTAAAGAGATCTTGTCTCTTACAGCAGGTATAGTCGAGCTACTAGTCTTTTGCCATCAAAAAAATCAGTCCCGCTAAAATCCAGCAAGGTGAGTAAAATCAAATATATGAAATATGCCTATGAGAGAGTTTTTGTGAGCACTGCAGTAGTGGTGAAAGCTTTCGTGTTTCTAAACATAGAATCAAATTCCTTGGCCAGAATTAATTAGTGTCATGCTAGAATCTTAAAAACTAACTGCACTGAGATGGAAAATACATGTGAGACACTTCCAATTCTTGCCTATACATTGTGTTTGTCAGAGTAGATCCATGCTGTGTAATGGTGTGAAGGATGAGACATCAACAGGAGAGAATTGTTGAGCCTGTAGGTGTGCTCCCACAATGCAGTACAGCCTTACACAGAAAGGCTGTTTTGGTTTGAAAGTCTGCACAGTGATAATTCTTCCTCAGCTTTCTTCTTTGGATGAGTTTTTCTCTGTGGTTTGCTGTTAGCATCTCCTCTTTTGTACTGGATAATGCTGTCTTTCGGGTGGTTAAGACCTGGTTAGGATGTCGTTGCTATTGCTGAATGACTTCCTCTTGCCCATATCCTGGTACAGAAGGAGTAGACCCCTTTACACAGGGATTGAATGAGTTAGGGAATATATGTTGACCTTTTTCAAGATGGTCTTCCTAGGCTGCTAGATCCTGTTCTTTGAGAGGAACCAGCGCTCCTTTCCATAGCTTGTTTTTGCCAGTGCCAAAAAGCAAGAGAAAGTAATAGGTTAAATGTTCTTTATTGCATCATGACAATCAAATGCTCCATCATCTAAAATCATCCTACTTGTTTGGAAAGTGCCTTTCTTCTGTATTTACACCAGCCCTTCTTTAACATGATCTGAGTGTATACTGAAAGCTGCTTATCTGTTAGTTCTGGCCACTGCTTACTGAGTTCTTAATCTGATATTAATAAATACTTCAAGAGTATGAAAAATGGCAGGAAGAAAAGAGAAGGGGCTGTTACTTTTACTCATCGTTTTTCCCTGTGTACTGTTTGTGTCCCCAGACTATGAACAGTGTGCAGTGCACTCACAGTTTTAGGGAGCCTTTCACTACTGAAGTTCTTCTCTTAGATGTTGACCCCTATATAAGGATGACTTTTATGGTTCCTCTGAAAGAGACAAGGTTAACTTAAAGTTAGTATTTCTTAATCTACTAGCAGTAGCTTAGTTACGTGCCACTTAAATTAACCAAACTTTTTTTTTTTCCTTTCCTAGGTTTGTTTGTCAAAGAGGAATGAGTTTTGCTCCACGAACATTTTCCGGGTGACTATAATAGCTTTGATTGCTATTATGGCACTATGGTAACAATTAATTATCAACAAGTTGACTTGTTTCTCCCTTCCCCTTTCTACTTATCAGAAAGATAATTGCAGTTTTTTTCTTCTTGTCTCCCTTCCTACTCAAAGAACACAATGTATTAAAATTAACAGTGAATGTGCCTGGTAATATTGTAAAGTTGAAATCATGTTAGAAAAGTGAGATACTCATGTTGTGCATACACAAATAATCTCTATCCATGTCATAATGTATGGTGCAACTTGAATGTATCTCACTGGCTTGTGCTACAGGTCCAAAGCCAGACTCATGAGACTCTGCATGTTTCATGCAATCAGTTGGTGCCGAAGTACAATTTCTGATGTATGGAGTGATTCTCTTGTGTGAAATGAAGCAGGACTTTTTCCCAATGTGGTGGTCAGTCCTGTGACTCTGAAAGTTTAACTTGTGGCATTGAACTTTTAAGATTGTCATTTTCTGCTTCCAGTCCAAAAACCTGTGGCCTACAATCTCTCTGTGAATTGACTGCTTTGAACTGGTGTTGTGATTCTATTTACAATGGAAAACTGACCATATTTTATGTTGAATTTAGTTGTATACAAGCATCTGACCTAAAACCCATTCAATTCAGTCGAAATTTTTCCCCCTAAAGGGGAAGTGATCGGATAGTTGACTCTTACATTACTACATTTTGACAAGGTGCTATCAAGTTATTATTTGTATTATGTAAGAGATGGATGTAAATCTACAGAATAATTCTCTTTCTACAGTGCTTTGACAATATCGACCCTATATTTACTCAGCATTCATGACAGACATTTTGAAAAACATCCGACTTATAGGCAAGTAGTTAAATTAGTTTTAGTGAATTAGAATGAGTAATAGATTGTGGACCAGTCTCTTTTGGTCCACGACTCTGATGTCCATTTCTTAATGAAATGTTTTTCTTCATCAACAGTACATCAAGTTCTGTCGTACTCTCTCCCTCTACCACTACAGCAGGTACTGTGTCTCTGCTGGTCTGCATACACATAACAGGCTTTCAATTTCTGTGCTATTATAAAATGCCTGTAGACACACAGCACTAGTGAGAATTATGTCTTTTTTTTACCCCTTTAGCATTGCAAGGGGAAAGCACAATTTCTCAGAGCACGCCATCCATCAGCAGGATCCCTGAAGTGAATTTCTGTGACATTTTGACTTGTGACAAGGTCTATTGTTGTCCAATTAATCAACAAAATGTCAGATCTCTAAGTTACAAGAAAACCAATGCACAGGAGAAACGTAAGTTGAAACACTAATTTCTATTATTTACCATTTGAGTAAAGACTATATGAAGAGTGTGGAGGAAGGTGCAAGAATCTTTAAAGGTAGTTAGCTTCCCACAAAAGTACCTAGTCCAGAGGATTTTAAAAATCCTCGTGTAACTAATCATCACTGCAGTCAACACGTTTTTGAAAAATCTGGCCTGGTTACCTTTAAGAGTTCTGGGTCCTAAGATGTTTTGTCAGGTGTCACTGTCCTTCCTGACCATTCCTGGTAAATGATTTAATGTGAACCAAAAACTCACTAATCCCTTTAATTAACCTTTGGCTACAGCTGGCCAGGAGTTGGCTGTGAGTAGTGAATTAACAGATATAAAAAAACCCAAAACAGTTAATGGTGTCACAGTGTGGTGATACTACATCTTTGCTGTGGGCAGAGACAGAAATTCAACTGCCAGAAAACATAAAACTTAGAATAAAAACTCTGCTCATTCAGGTGGTGTTTTTGAGTAGAGAAATGTTATCTGAAGGCAGAGCTCTATGAAATAAATCACTTTTACTGGGATGAATTCTCTTTCAGATATTGTCTGCCAGATGTTGCGTGTGTAATATATGAGTAGGTATATTGTTTACAACTTTTATAATATTTGTAAGAAAGAGTTTATACATAAAGGTATGCACAAGTTGTTGGAATCTGTATTCCTCTTTCCCAGCCTTTAACAATGTCTGGAAGCAAGTGTTAGTATTACTAAACCCAGCATTCATACACTTCCTTTCTTGGACTCGGGAACAATTCTTGCACCAGCCACCGCTGATGAGTTGAGGTAAAATCAGGGGCGGTTGCAGTTTGGCCTCTGAAGTACAGATGTCTGCCAGGGCAGGCGCTGCCAATTGCTGTGACACTCTTGCCACATGAACCGTTTCAGTGGGATTCACCCGCTGGCCCTGCTTTATACGGCGAAGTGCTGTTGTCTGCAGACAAGCTGCACGTAAGTGGTCCTTGTGATTCTTGTGATTAGTGCTGCAGTAAGCCCTGTGGCAGATACAGCTCAATACAGTGCCTTCAAGAGGTTGTAACTAAGTGATTTGTATCACTTTGAAGGCTGAAAGAGTGTTGATTAATTAAAAAGACATTAATCTCATATACAAATGAGGCAACTGTAGACAGATGAAAATGAAATATGAAAACCTTCTATCCCCAGCTGGATGCTTTTTATATTAGGTGGAAAGAGAAGATTAGGATAAACACAAAGCATTACCTTCTCAAGGTCTTATGCTCCAAATAGCATTAAGTGTGGATCCAAGAGTGAAAAATCAGCACAGTACGCAAGGTACTGAAAGATTTCAGATCTGCACAAGTTTAATGAAGCTGAATGTATCCCCAGATGGAAGGTAACAATGTCAATATGAAATCCAAATGGAAGCAAAACCAGCAAGCTGCTTAATGTAGCTGTAGCCAAGATAAATGAAAAGGAGAATGTTTTCAGAACAAAAAGCTAGGAGTTAAATATGGAGAATAATCAAGATAAACAGTGGATATTTTAGAATCAGCTGATTAGTCTGATTCATGAAATGATAAAACTATGAAATTACAGTTGAATTAAGTGCTAATTTAGCAGTTCATGTTTAACAGATCTTTTAATCTTCCACCACAAAATACCTGAATTCTGTGGGTGCAGGCTACTACTGAGTGCATCCTTCGTAGTTCCTAATCCCTTGCATCTCAGATTTGTTGAGGAGAAGGCTTTTAAGAGTGTTCAAGTAGAAACAAAAGCATTGACAAGCAAGACAAAATTTATTAAACAAAAATTCAGCACATCTTTATGTAGTCTAGCTTAATGTGGCCTTCTTTCCTCATACTTCATTTGTCTTAAGGACTGGTTTATCTGAAGGATTTAGGCTTTTGAACGCCCATTGATTTCAGTGGAACTGAAGAGCGTGAGTACTCTTCATCATCTGGGCCTTTTCTGCTTTCTGCTTCCATGACATTAGTGCTCATTGCTCGCCCCTTCGTGTTAAGTGTTGACGGTAACCAAGGGCTGTCCTTACTTTCTCTTAGTGTGTTGTTTCTCCTTGGTGTCTCTCCCCCCCCAAGAAAAGCTCAGTGAGGGCTTCTGTTGGATTTTGGTCAACTTCATGCATTTGCATTTATTGCCTTTAAATGCTAGTTAACAGATTCATAGCAAGGTACCACCACCACAAGAAATCATCTGGAGTTTTTTTCCATATTGCTTACAGAACATTACAACTCACAGAATCACAGAATGGTAGGGGTTGGAAGGGACCTCTGTGGGTCATCTAGTCCA
>Ga0065711_1003469_pt1 | contig 27828 bp, 13 predicted proteins | sample Hoacrofraction12_FD_59098 | JGI IMG/M metagenome (GOLD analysis project Ga0065711, IMG submission 59098) | Hoatzin crop microbial communities from Cojedes, Venezuela - Epithelial fraction 12 v2 (version 2) | ecosystem: Host-associated > Birds > Digestive system > Esophagus > Crop | place...
CCCTGCTTCCTCCACGCAGGATCCTGAACTCAACCATTTCATGGTCACTGCAGCCGAGTCTACCTCCGACCTTCACATCCTCCACCAGTCCTTCCTTGTTTGTTAACACAAGGTCCAGCAGTGTGCCTTTCCTTGTTGGTTCCTCCACCACTTGCATCAGATTGTTGTCATCGATGCTCTGTAGGAACTTCCTGGATTGCGCCTGCCTAGCTGTATGGTCTTCCCAGCTGATGTCAGGGTGGTTGAAGTCCCCCATGAGAACCAGGGCCTGTGACTGTGAGGCTGCTTGCAGCTGCCTGTAGAAGGCCTTATGAACCTCCTCCTCCTGGTCAGGTGGCCTGTAGTACACACCCACTGTAATGTCACCCTTATGAGCCTGTCCCTTAATTCTAACCCACAAGCTTTCAATTTGTTCCTCGTTTGCCCCCAGGCCAAGCTCAATGCATTCTAGTTGCTCCCTCACATGTAGAGCAACTCCACCACCTCTCCTTGTTGGCCTGTCTGAAGAGAGTTACAGGCTGCCTGGAGACCTGCATGTTTAATCCTTCCTCCAAGTCTGCCTTTTCAGTGCATAGAAAGGTGGGAGAAAACACGGAGTTCACTGAGTGCTACCTGACTCTAGTGTTGGAGATCAAATTTAATTTGTAAAAGGACATAAGGATCAGTTGCTGTCTTGTTATTGCTAGATGAATTGCAGGTCTAGCAAAGTACTTTTAAGTGTTCAGAGTCCCCTCTTCCAACTACATTGTTGGTGAGCCAGGTGCATGCCCTAGAGTCCCCCTCCCAGCTTCCAGCTGCTGCTTCAAAAGGTTGCTGGTCTCCTGTAAATCCTGAACTGTGTGTGTCAGCTTCATGCTAATGCACAAGACGTTATAGGACAGAAGAATGTCTGTAGCTGGCTATGTATGGGTTACTGTACCTCCTCTTATGAAACGCAAACAAGGTTCCATTACCATTTGTTATAGTCTGGGTGGGATGAAGGGGTAAATAAAAGAACAATAAAACGAAAGCAGGATTTTGCAGCCCAGTGGTGAGGGATTCCTATGAGAGGAAAGAATGTTGGGATCCTTTCTCTGCTTCATAGGCATGCATTTTCCAACATATAGACAAAAGATCCAGTGCAGAGGAAGTCATGAAACCAACAACTGAACTTAAAGAGTCCCCCCAAAAATAGTGTTGTCATCACAGTGTCATACCAGAGACCAAAGCAGGTGAGACTTAAGCGTGAGGTAGGCATTAAGATGTTTTCATTAGCCAAGGTGACAGCAGTTCTGAGAATGTACTGTAGATATCTGGGTAGATTTAGTGACCAGAGCTAAAAAACATATAGACTGTGTTATTAGGCAGAGATTTTGTGGAGTATAATTTTGAATTTATTTTTTTGGATTTCATAAGAGTTGAACTTCAAATTGCCTGAGGGGTGGTTTTGGATCTATGCCTAAGTGTTAGCTCATTTTTAAAACTAAGTTGTGATTCTTATATTGCTTTGTTGCATTTGCTTGAAGAAGTAGAAAAAGTGTTATCTTCTGATGAAGAAGGAGCCACCATCCAGTAGTAGCTGAAAAGGAAACACCTGGTATAAGGAAAGAAAATTTTTATGATAAGGGAGAGCACTGCAAAAGGTTGCTCAGAGAGGTTGTACATACTCCATCCTTGGAGATTTTCAAGAGCAGATTGGGTAAATCCCTGAGAGACCTGGTCTTACTTTATTGTTGACCCTGTTTGAACCAGGAAGTTGTATTACAGACCTCATAAGATCCCTTCCAAGCCGAATAGTCCTATGATCCTATTGTCCTAATACTAATGAGATAGAGCAAAATGGCTGTTTTATACCAAAATGAGAATGAATTTAATAGATAGACATTTCCTCTGCAGATGTTTAATACATAGATGACATTCTTCATCTGTTGTACCTTAAAACTTTATTAACAATTTTAAATAAATATTTCAGAGGACTATGTTCCCACTGCAAGCAGGAATTCTCTAATCGCTAACATCTGTCATCACCTGGAATTCATGAGACATCCTAATTGTAGATTTTGAAGTGTTGTTATCTCTACCATTGAAATATAAGAGGAAACAATGGAGTTATTTTTTAAATCACAATGCTATACAAGGTCTGAACAACATGACTTAGTGATTTGGAGTTTGATCCATAGTTATTACATAGAATGAAAGCTTTAAATTTTTTTCTTAAGTTCCTGTCAGTTTCTTCTGAGTTCTATAGTTAGTTTTGAAAAAGATCACAGTTACACAGGTGGTAATACATTTTTGGATGAGATTTTGCAGATCATTTTTATGCTGGCATGCTTCTAGAGCAGAAGGTACAGACAGAGGTGCCTGGGAGTCTGCCAGCTGTGCTGAATGCATGCAGACACATATCTCTGCCTTTCTGTATAGTCAATTTTATATTAGGAAGAATGATACTGATTTCACATGTTAAGTGCATACAGATGCATTAAGAGCCAGAAACTCTTACAGAATGAGTTCCTTCCAACACACATAAGTTTGCAAACTCAGTCCATCTAATCTGCAGGCAGAGAATGCTTATATTACCAATCTCTTTCTCCTTGCTATAACTTTTCTCTTAAACTGCATTTTTCATTTCAATTTCAGGAGTGGTAAAGACAAAGGAACCTGTAAACTGCTACGTAGACCAAAACTGTATTATTCTTGGATTAGGGAGCACTATACTGTTTATAATTCATTAAAATCATTGGTACTAGTACAGAACTAAAGCAGATATTAACACTAGTGTAATATAATTCATTGGCTCTTCTATTTTGATAGTTAGAATTAGACCTTAACAGAAATAATATGAAGATCTAAGATCTGAACCCATATCTGGATATGTGATTAGATATCATCTCTTGCTGTGAGTTAGAGTTTTATAGGAGGGGGGTTGCTTATATTTTGTTTGTGTGTTTTTGTTAAGTATTGCTGTAAATTTCTGCTTTTCATTCTCTAGAAAAAAATGCAAAAGAGATTGTTCTTCTAATTCTCTGAAATTAGAAATGCCTACAGTTAGTCTCTTTCACTGTTTCACTAAGGGCAGTACACAATCCTGCAGCAGTTCTTTATAAGTAGTACACTCAGTTACAGCTATGCACTGTATTATGATCTTTTTATTGGTGCCCTATATGTCCTTTTCACTACATCTGGCGTATGGTAGTCAGACTCCTGACACAGACCGAAATTTTTTTATCACACTATCCCTGAAATGAGTTTTTTGCACTGGCTCAGCTCCCTGTTTATTGTGATGATTTTAAAATGTGATTCCGTATCAAATTTTACATGTCATTAGTTGGTATTACCTTATGAATTCATGCCTGACTCAGCGTTCTTGGGAGTCCTGCTTCTTTCCTGTGACAACCTTTGTGCAACATCTGTTGTATGTATTTCACTGAAGAGTCTCTAAAGGTCTTGGAAATTTTAGAACATTCACCTTTTATTTTGATGCAAGGGAAGAACAATGGAAGGAGTAAGAAATTTACCTGGCAGATGTCATTGCTCAGCCACTCTCCATCATCTTTGAAAGGTCCTGGAGCACAGAAGAGGTACCCGAGGACTAGAGGAAAGCCAGTGTCACTCCAGTCTTCAAAAAGGGCAAGAAGGGGGAGCCAGGGAATTACAGGCTGGTCGGCCTCACCTCAATCCCAGGAAAGATGATGGAGCAGCTCCTTCTGGAGATCATCATCAAGCAAGTGGAAGAAAAGAAGGTTATCAGGAGTAGTCAGCATGGATTCACCAAGGAGAAATCATGCTTGACCAATCTGATAGCTTTGTATGATGGCACAACTCGCTGGATAGATGAGGGGAGAGCCGTGGATGTTCTGTACCTTGACTTCAGTAAGGCTTTTGACACTGTCTCCCATAACATCCTCATAGGGAAGCTCAGGAAGTGTGGGCTGGATGAGTGGTCAGTGAGGTGGATTGAGAACTGGTTGAATGGCAGAACTCAGAGGGTTGTAATCAGTGGCACTGAGTCTAGTTGGAGGCCTATAACTAGTGGTGTCCCCCAGGGGTCAGTACTGGGCCCAGTCTTCTTCAGCTTCTTCATCAACGACCTGGATGAAGAATTAGAGTGTACCCTCAGAAAGTTTGCTGATGACACCAAACTGGAAGAAGTGGCTAGTACACTACCAGGCTGTGCTGCCATTCAGCGTGACCTGGACAGGCTGGAGAGTTGGAGAGTTGGGCACAGAGGAACCTGATGAAGTTCAACAAGGGCAAAGGCGGGGTCCCGCACCTTGGAAAGAACAAGCCCATGCACCAGTACTTGGGCTTGGGCTCGGGGTGGACCTCCTGGAGAGCAGCTCTGCGGAGAGGGACCTGGGAGTCCTGGTGAATGACAGGTTAACCATGAGCCAGCAGTGTGCCCTTGTTGCCAAGAAGGTCGACGGTATCCTGGGGTGCATTAAGAAGAGTGTGGCCGGCAAGTCGAGGGAGGTTCTCCTCTCCCTCTGCTCTGCCCTAGTGAGGACCCATCTGGAGTCCTACATCCAGTTCTGGGCTCCCCAGTTCAAGAAAGATGAGGAGCTACTGGAGAGAGTCCAGCGGGGGGCTACGAGGATGGTGAGGGGACTGGAGCATCTCTCCTACAAGGAAAGGCTGAGGTAGCTGGGCTTGTTCAGGCTGCGAGGGGACCTAATAAATGTTTATAAATATCTGAAGGGTGGGTGTCAAAAGGGTGGGGTCAGACTCTTTTCAGTGGTGCCCAGAGACAGGACAAGGGGCAATGGGCACAAACTAAAGCACAGGAAGTTCCGTCTGAACATGAGGAAGAACTTCTTCCCTCTGAGGCTGATGGAGCCCTGGAACAGGCTGCCCAGGGAGGTTGTGGATTCTCCTTCTCTGGAGGTATTCAAGACCCGCCTGGACAAGGTCCTCTGCAGCCTACTGTAGGTGATCCTGCTTCAGCATGGGGGTTGGACTAGATGACCCACAGAGGTTCCTTCAAACCCCTACTATTCTGTGATTCTGTGATTCTGTGATTTTGCGAAATTTGTCTTCTAGTAGTCTAGATCCACCTAGTGAGCATCTTTTATACTGATTTCTAACCAGCTTCTAGTATTGATACTTGTTACATAGAAGTGTCTGAAGATAAAGCAGGAGGATCACATTGCACCCTATGGCAAAGTTGTACTGGGGAGCTCTAATGAGTGGCAAGACTCGTGCTAGGATTCAGAAAGGTGAATGTGACTTAGAAACATTTTTCCTCCTTCCTCTACTCCTGAGACCTTTCGACTTATCACAGAGGCTCTGGCTCTTAATGTGTGAGAAAGTTATATTGGCTTGGAGACATGCATTCACATTACATCCTTGCCTTTGCACCGTGTTGGAAATGCTCTTTTGGATGCTCGTAGATTGTAGCTAGAGAAAAAAAGGCAGCTTTCCAATGAAATGCTCCCTTATTGCATAAAATGAACATTCAGTTGCTACACAAAGCTGAGCTGTCTTCAAAAATTCTATGAAGTAGTCTTTGCTTTAAGTATTGGAAGTTACATAAGAATTATTTATCCAGTAGATTTCCATAACTTCAAAAGCACATTTGACAGATACTGTCTTAATTAAGTCTAAGAAAAAAGACAAAGCAAAATTTTAACTTGGCACTGAAATTAGTCATGAACCCATTTTTGAACTACTGATCCTATTTAAATATGTAGAAATATTTTTGTCTTCATTTTATTTGCCGTTTATTTGCATACGATGAAAGAAATCAGATTTGAAGAGGAAATGTACAGTTTGATTTACTAGTAATTTTGAATCAGAATCTGGGCATCAGTTTTGCTTCTCAGTCTGCAAGCATTACAAATAACAAGTTCATTGACTTACATGTTGCTACACACTAAATATCAGGACTGGTGCTGTCAATAATCTGATGCACAAAGGGTCTACCATTTTATATTTTCAAAACTGATGTGGAAATTTGAAGAGAAATAGATCATTATGACACATCCAAGCAGCTGATCCATACTGTGCTCTTTTAGAGTCTTAGAGTCACACAGTCTTTTGGGTCAGAAGGGACGTTTAAAGGTCATCTAGTCAAACCTCCCTGCAATGAGCAGGGACATCTTCAACTAGATCTGTCAGAAACCTGTCCAACCTGGTCTTGAATGTTTCCAGGGATGGGGCATCTACCACCTCTCTGCACAACCTGTTCCAGTGTTTCACTACCCCAACTGTAAAAAATTTCTCCCTTATATCTAGTGTGAATTTACCCTGCTTTAGTTTAAAACCATTACTTCTTGTTCTATCACAACAGGCCTTGTTAAAAAATTTGTCCCCATCTTTCTTATAAGCCCCCTTTAAGTGTAGAAAGACCACAATAAGGCCTCCCCGGAGCCTGCTCTTCTCCAGGCTGAACAACCCCAACTCTCTCAGCCTTTCCTCACAGGAGAGGTGTTCCATCCTTCTCATCATTTTTGTGGCCCTCCTCTGGACTTGCTCCAACAGGTTCATATCTTTCTTGTGCTGAGGGTTCCAGAGCTGGATGCAGTAATCCAGGTGTGGTCTCACCAGAGAGGGGTAAGTAATTTTAACCATTATTCAAGAGGAAAATCAAGAGAAAAGGCTAAAATGCCATTTTTAGCTTCATATATCTTAATAAGAACTTGTTTAGTAAAAACTGATTGGTAAGTATTTCAGCATCCTTGACAAATACACATTAACAACATACATTTTTTTTCAAATGAAAACTGCACTGAATTAAAGAAAAGGGCATGGAATTCACTTCTTTCCAAATTTAACAAAGAAATTCTGCATTACAGTATGTTATGTCAAGTGATGTTAAGAGTGTGGACTCCTCCTCCAGCCGCTCTGTCCCAGGTTTCCCTCCTGAGGACTTGGGGTCTGACGAGGGACACAGCTGCTGCTTTCGTGTTTGCTGGTACAACCAGTAGCAAATCTATGCACTTATCCCAGACTCAGATAGACGGACACACACACACACATATGCATGCATAAGCAGGACACTGACATGGCCGGTCACACAGACAAGGTTCTGCCTTCAACAGCACATGCATACAGGACTCACATAAACACAAGTGCAGACAGCAAAGGTCCCCCCCCACCTTGGGCTGGCAGAGGCAGGAGGTCACTAGTGCAGGCGCACATGACACTCTCCAGTTTCACAAGTACAGGCACATTTGTTGCTCCCTTGAGTACTGGCAAGAAATCTCTGTCTGCCTGGCACCCCTGACTGCATCCCAGCCCTCTTACCCACCCACGGGTCCCCTCTTCTCCAGTTGGTCCAGCTCGGTGCTCGCTGCACACATGCAGCACTCACACACTTGTCCCACAGGCACTCCACTATCAGGGATCCCCCAGGTACCAGCATAGACTCTCTACCCACCTGATACGCTGGCCCAGACATGAGGTCCCCTGCTTGTCAGCTGGTCCAGCTTAAGGTTTATCAGTGAATATATATGCACACTCCATGCACACAAGGACCGGGGAGATAAAGATGCTCAGAGCCCCAGCAGCCAACATATGGGACATGTGCTACGTCTTGTGGTCTCACTCCAGCCACTGGTACTGAGTGCCTCACTCACGCTGGCTTCCCCAGTAGCTGGGTTTTGCGAGGTGCGCCATTCCCACTCCATGGCTGGAAGTCCAGGGGCACCCACCCCCCAGGTATGACTCCAGTAGCTGGCACCATTTTTCACTCACATACACAGAGATCTCAGCAGTAGCTGGCATTTAGTCCTTGCACCTCACACATACACGCAAGATAGAGTGAGATTACACAGAGACATACTTAAGAACAGGTTTAAGAAGAAGACATGAGAAAATAGGATAGATTGTGGTGATCAGACACAGGGCTCAAACAGACAAGTGCACTGACTGGCCCCATTTTATGCATAGCTGCTCCCTTTTATACCCTTTTCTGTCTACCCCCACTTTGTTTCTCCCTGCTTCCCCTTACCCTGCATGTTACCTCCTCAGTTGTCATAGTCCCAACGACCTCCTCCAACATCCTGGACCCTCAGGTTTGTGTCCTGATCAGTTGCAATATCCTGGTTCACCTGCAGTTTGCTGATAGCCCATCAGTTAGTGCTAATGACCAGGTTTGTTTCCAGTTGTCTTTGTTAACTTTAATTGGTCAAGTTTTATGCCTCTGTGTGTTGTCTCCCTTCCTTTCCTTACCCTTGCAACTGAACAAAATAAACCTTCTCACTCTGCATATATCCTTACTGATCTGTGTGACTGACCATGTTTGTTAGTATCATAGCCCCCCTTATCATGTGTGCTCAGGTTTGTCTCTGTGTGTTCTTGTTTATGGCTCCTTTGAGCATGTACTTTTAAGGGAGCAGACACTCTCCTTCCATATATACTCACATATTATTTTCAACCAGACTAAAGCTACTTCAGAGGAGTATACACATGTAAATCACACATTTCAAGAAGACAGAGCAGAAGAAATACAAGGAGGGAGTGTTACTGACATGTCTCTTTATGAAACAAAATTGATTCAGTATTACCTTATACAAAGGTGATGCAGAATCATCTTACAGTTAATGATGTAGTTTTCAAGCAACTCCTTTGATAAACCTCTCAGATGAACTTGTTCTTTCTCGTACATGCAAAAGCTTGAACAGCACTACAAGCCTTACCTGTATTTACAGGTGAAAGTTGAAAAATGCTTAAATGAGCACACTTCATGAAATTAGTTAAACAAACACACAGTTTGAAATATAAACACGTATCTGACATTTCTCTGTTTCAATGATTTTTTATGACAAATTAATTATGTCAGAAACAGATTCTGACATGTATTTCCTATAGAAATTTTTCTCTGAAAGTCAAGTTTAGGAAATAATCCCACTTTTTAAAGGTATTTAACAGAAAACCTTGAAGTATCCTGTGCGCTTCTGCTCATTCAAGGATCTACACAAAGTATCTTAATATACTTAATATCACAGAATCACAGAATGTACTTCGTACCCTTAATACAGAGAATGAAACCGTATTTAAGCTTCCGATGTTGATAAAGCAAAGAGTAACAGTCATTTCTTTTTCTTTTCTGATCTGTGACATATTCTTTCATTTGTTCCTTAATGAGTACCTTTACTGAGTGTCTTTACCTCATTTCCTTCTCTTTTCTTCTCTAGATCTTGGACTTTGTTGTTATATTGGTTGTCATCTTCTCTCCTCACAGCTACAACTTTGGAAGCAGAATATTCTGGGAGAATGATTTTCTCTTGCTTTGCTCCCAGGGGTCCAGTTATGCCCCTTACAGTGATGTCCCTGGTGACTGTTTTGTTTAGACTTGGAGAATATGTGGTTTACTTTTATATTTTAGTGGTGAAAAAATAGTATATGTCACAGAAATGACAATAACAACATTGAAAACCTGTAGGGAAAAAGAAAGAAATCCACCATAGACAGGTCAATAAGCAAAATCCAAAATAAATTTTTAGCCTTAACATATCAAATGTTTCAGTATCCAGACGCAAATTTGTAGGTGAAAAAAAGATAAGATGGAACAACCTCCTCATTAGCTTGCACTGTCATCCTGCAAGGGGGTTAAAGATGGAAATTTTCCCTCAGTTAATCTTAGGCTGCCACTTGTTCGGAAATCCTGACTTTTTTTGAGGAAAAGCCAAATATGTGAGAGGGAAAGCCTATGCAATACACAGAGAAGCTAGATGATTCAAAATACTCGTGTGTTGATAGGGATTTAGGAAATAAGGATGACCACAAAGTTGATACCTGAAAGCTCTTCAGGTTTAGGCCTCTGATTTAACTGCAGGTAGATATCTTCAGCAAATTCAAAAGGAGACTGGACTTCTCTGTATTTAAGCATCTATAGCTGTTACTGCCCATGGGCCACTATTTTCTTTCAAAGCATAATCATAAAAAGTCCTGACAACTTTTTATGTAATGTTTTACGAATCATGCAAAAAATTGGTGATAAGGTAAAATACCCATTTCAGCTCAATGGTTGCAGATCCATATCTCATCATGACCACTTCTTATGAGCTAATTATATGACAAAGCTGTATCACTGTACAAATCAAAGTATATGATTCATGAGACCAGGGCAAAAAAGAACAAAGTGGAAGCATAGCTGAAGCGCAGTTGTTATGAATGATAACTTAAGAAGAAAGCAGAGCAGCTGCTAATTGTACAGTCCTCCAAGACAGCTTCCTGCTGGAGTCGGAAAACCAGTTGTTGCACCATTGCATTCCCTGTTGTGCCAGAGCTGCGGAAATCTGGGTTCACTTTTGCTGTCAGCTCCAAAGAGAGAAGTTGGGACAACAGCTACTGCTAGAGAGTGAGAAGACCCTCCTGTCTGAAGCTGTCACCGTTCTCTCTTTTTTGCTCCCACTCCCTCCAGCTGTGATGAGGAGACTATGAGCCTTGCCTCTCCACTATTTCCTTTCAATGGCATGACTGGCCCAGCCCTGTTCTTTGTTCTTGCGGTAGCAAAATTACATTTCATTCAAAAACTCATGAAACGGCTTAAGAAGTCATCCAAAATTTCAGTCCCTGCTCAGTGGGCTTCTAATACCTTTTATACCAGATAATAGTTGAGTATTTCTCAGTTCTTGCAAACCTGGCACTTTCAAAAATGAATTTGGACTCTTCAGACAATGTTTCAAACTGCGAAGTGTAAAGCCAGCTATCAAAGATTTAGAAATGCCAAAAAAGAAAATTTTGGGGTTTGAATTTTCATTTTTATTGAGAGCAGAAGAGTCATAGCATCAACTTGCTGTTTACAAGTTACATAAAGAACTCTGGTTTTACCAGTTTAAGAAAGAGATTTTTTGACACGGATTGTACAATCAGAAAAATATTTTCATGTGTACAATATTTAGAATACTAATTCACATAAAAGTGCAAAACAAAGCACTGGTACTCTTTATTGCTGATTCCTGGTATGTAAATTTTCAGGTCCTGTAAAATTGCATCAGCCACAGTGACAGCATGTCATATCTGAACTGCTAAGGAAATAAAGTAGGAAAGTCACCAGAAATGACACATTGCAATATAGCCTAGAATGAAGCATGAATAATAGCTAGAACCAATTTATCCATTTATTCTATAATCCTTTAAAAGAGCAATTTATTTAAGCGATGTTTTGGGAATGTTTTAAATCATTTTTAAAGGATCTCCACAACAGCTTCCTGTATTGTATAGCAAGCTGCTACTATGCAAAAGTTTTGGAGCCAATTCCTGGTTCACATGAAAGAGGTGTTACCAGTATCATAAAATAGATGCAAACATATGTTATGAAGTTAATGTTAAGATAGAAACAGATTGGGCTGACAACATCCTGGAGACTGCATTAATGACTCATTTGCATAAAGTCACTTCAGTGGAAAACTTTATATTCAGTTTACTGATTTTCTCAACCTGAAGAGTTAGTTAAAAACTCTAGTGAAATGAAGACACCTCAGAGAACTGATGGTAAAAGAGCTATATGCGTATGGTAACACAAATATTTTCTCTGCTGTAACTCCTGCTTTTTCTACATCTTCTCCATACTCTGTCCCAGTACCTTTCTAACATGTACTTTCCTTTCTTTTCAATACAGGGAGACAGAGTCCTGCCTTTTCGAAAGACCTTCTTATCTCTCAATTTTCCTCCCAGTTTTAATGACCATTGATTGATTGATACCATTTTTGCAAGGAAATGTATGTCTATATAAACAGCGGTTTCCAGCATTTCCTGATTTGACAGTTGTGAACTCAAAGAGGCAAAATTTTCATTTTTTGTAATGGTGTTTTCTTTGTTGTTTGACTTTCCCTTTACTTCAACTCTCCCATACTTAAAGACAAATATGTTCAAAATTATTTTGTAGCACACACGTACCACTTTAAAAAGGTATTTTTCTGATACAATCTTCCATATTTTCTGGAAAAAAAAGGTTACCCTGACAAAATATTCCATAGCTCTTATTCAGATAAATGTACATTTACTTTAATAAAATCCCTTTTAAATAATGAGCATATAAAATTCAAATGGTCTCAAATCTCATTATTTCAAAATTGGTCATGAAGATACGTAGTTTATTATATTGTACAGAACTACAACAATGCAGCATAAGCCTGTTACTAGCAGATAATTTTTGCTGACTAAAGCCTGGAAAGCAAGGAAGTAAATAACTAATTATAATTATCTTCTGATTTTACATTGTTATCCAGTGTCTGCTAACTATGGATCTGCTCTGTGTCTTTTTATGATTTTAAAGAAACATATAAACCATTCAGATATCCACAAGTCTTTGGCATATTAAAACAAAATTCTTTTCATAATATTTTAGAAATTCAGCATGTGTCTGTAATTAATAAGCTGCAGCCAGGGGTGTTACTGGAGAAAAGAATCCCAGTGAAACACCTTGAGGAAGTTTAACATTTTGTTATTGAGAATTTAAACTGAGTCACAAAAGCAAATTTCTCTTCAGAGTTCCAAAGCAAAATCCAGCAGAGATCAATACCTGAAACAAAGTAGGAGGGTTTGCTAGAGAGCTGTGGCCTGACATGAAAAGGTATTGCAAAATATGGACAACACTTAGAAGAAAGAATGCAACATTGTTCTTCATGAGAGAGAACTCAGCAAAGAACAAGGCTCATAAGTCAAAAATATATAATTTCCAGGGAATTAGAGATGAAATTAAAAGCTAATTCATCAGTTTTTTAACACTGAAAATTCCAAGAAAAGACAAATATTTCCTGTACAGATTCCTTGTGAAGGATTATTATATAGACTTTATTAATTAACACACATTTAAATCCCTGCAATGAAACAGGTCCCTTGTGCTTGCTTAAGTACCTTTCCCCAGGCCAAATACAAAAAAGAGAAAACTGGAACACAGTTATAAAAAAGGATGCCAAAGCTTTTTAAAGTGATACTTTAGAGCAGCTTGTAGCTGCTTATAGATTTTGACTTCGAAATCAAGTTTTCGCTTGAGGCTGCCTTGCCAGGGTCGCATCACATGGCTAGCAGTGGAACTCTGCCACTAGGCAGGATGTGGAATAATTCAAATTTCCAAAGTGGAAGGAGAAAAGTAGCTATCACTCCAGTTCATTTCTGTCTGTAGTCCTTGAGACTGTCACTTAAAGAAGTCTGGTCACTGTCTTTAAAAGAACAATTCCTGTATTTATCCAATGCGTTGTCCTTTCTGTATTTTTGTTTCTTCAAAAGTATTATTTGAGTTCTGAGACACCACTTAAACTAAAACTTTTTGATCTTGCTGTAAGTATTAATTCTAATTAAATAACTGTTCAAAACTAAACAGCAGTTTAGCAGGAAATATGAACAATTTGTTTTTTCCTGAACAATGTTACCTATCTGAATTCCTGCAAATAGCAAGTATCCAGAATTTAAAGGCACTTCGGTTCCATATTTTTGATGAATGAAAAATGAAATTACACACCCAGATACTGATTCGAAGATCCGGTAGGAAAAACCTAACAGTACAACGTATACTGTTAAGCAGGTATTTTTTATTGCAGCGCTGGGCACATGGGGGATTTTTCCTCCAAACGTGCGCGTCAGGCACCCTGTTGCTTCATGTAAATACAATCGCACATGTAAATATTCATTACATTTCTAGGAACTAATTAGCATATGTAAATATCTTTCACGCATATCTGTTAGCATCTTTGGGTGGTCTTCGCGGGTCCCAAGATGAAGGCCCATCCTCTTCATCAAGCTGTTCACAGGTTGACTTTCGTTTCTGCGCAAACTCAGTTCTAGGATCACGTATATCATGTCTTTCAGGTTGTTTTGCTCCAGTCTTGTTGCTCTCTTGGTGCCTCCTTATCTCTGTAGCTTATTGCATTTGCCCTCCCAAGGCCGAGCTGTCTGGGGTAGAATTATTTAGGAGTCTCTTTTATCCCACAATTATCCCAATTATTTGCTGAGAACCAAGACCACTTTTGTTTCAATTAATTATTTTGTCTAACGACTAAGTGATAGCTTGTGCCCATGTCCTTCCATTACATTCCTTAATGAGAAAACAGGGTTGAGTGTAACAGTTGCATCCTTAGATCACTATGCATGAAGAAATACAAGTTACAGTACTAAAGACTACTAAAAACTAGAAAATATTTAGGCTTTTTGTTATAGTTTCACATTTCTTACAATCCCCTCTATCAATACGTTCTTGGGATCTGTATCTCTACAACACCGTCTTTGTTTATTTACAAACCTGGTAGTCTCTTTTAATCTATTATGAAAAGAAATAAAATAAGCAGAAACTCATAATTTAATCCCAATCTTTATCTCAATTTATAAACTATCTAAAACTAATTAATTTCAAATACTTGAATTTGTTCTTCTCACTCTATTATATCAAGATACAAAATTATGAACTTCTGACCCTAAGGTTTTTTCATTGGTAGAAATGTATATATGAAACTTTGGGAAAACTGAAAATATAGATAAAATTACACCAAAAAAATTTGCACATTTTAGACTAAGCAAGCAATTAGTTGAACAAGTTTCCAAGGCATATAATAAATTCTCTATTGCTTAAAAATTTTAAATTAAGTTTGGAAGCCGCACAGTAAGGCATGAGGTGGAATCCCATTCCCATTGATATCTGCTGATATCTTGCCTTTTGTTTTTTTGATGGGGAGGGGATTTTACTTAAGGATTAAAAGAACAATTATTCACTGATATTCTTCTGCTATGTTGGTTGTTAAAAGCAGCTATTGGACTTTCAGGACTTGAACTTGTATTTCAGCAGCTACAACATCCATCAGCAGTTATATCCGGATTTTTTGTGTTGTGACCTGCAGAATAGTGCAGACATGCCCGTAGTATGACACTCACATTTTCTACAAGTGTAGAAGAAAAGAAATTAGAACATTCTGTATTTAACATACCTTATGAAATCTATCTGGAAATACAAGGAGTCAGATTTTCATTCTAGACCCTTTCTCGCCCATGTAAACTGATATTGAAAATAGCAGATATTTAGAACATGGTCATTAGCCTTTGGTAGCTGTTGTAAGATGGCAAGTAAAAAATATGGCAGAAAGTAAAAGCTCATTCTCACAAAGACAGCTAAATCCACAACTGAAATTATACCATCAGATTTGTAGTAATTTTGCATTCTTTCCCACTGAAAAGCCCTATCAGAGCTTTGGGATGTGACCAACTAATTCACTTAATACTTATTTAATTATCTTGGCACTCTGTTTTGTAATTCTGCATGAACTGCTTAGATGCAAACTGATACCTTTTCATCACAGAGCTTAGAATACAACCTGCACAAAATTTAATCAAGGGGAAAATTAAAGTAGAACAATATAAGAATAATTGTATTACCTATATGTTAGAAATTTTGTTCATTTACAGTTATTCACTGAATGTATATGAAAGACGTTTTACATCTAAACCTCATAATTCCATTGTAAATTCCAATGGAATAAAGGCTCTTAAATAAAATTGAAATCTCATACATAATTGCAAATGAAAGGAATAAGAAATCATAATGGTAATAGTTTAATGTATTAATACCTAATATATCAGATCGCAAAGACACATTTTTTTTCCAAGTAAATGTTATCTTCAGGATCTTGAACTATTACAGTTAAATTTATAACTCAACAGCAAGCACTGCAAAGCACTATGTAAGTGACACTGGTGTGGTTAAACCTGTAAATTATAATAGGAAACAGACATAATACAGATAGTGCAGTGGGGTAAACTGGATAGTTGTCAAGTGTTCAACCACAGCTTCATCAGTAAATGTTGAATTGATGTTAAATTATGTACACCATCTACTGGAGACCCACATGAATGTATGATTGTCATATCAAGTAAGAAAGATTTTATGACATTTTACAACAGTTACAGTTTCATGAAGACAAATTATGTATCGCAATACTGTTTCTAACACATCTATGTCTGTAAGACTAACTTATTTTTCTGTCCTTAACTGACAAAGAAAATAAGCAAATCATCTCTCAGAGAGTCTTTTTTTTTAAACCTGCTTCATTCAGAGCTATAATGAGCACGTACTTTCAGGGATGGGACCACAGTTTTTAAGATTGTTAGTTTCAACTTTCTTATCCTGACTATGGAATTGAAGTTGAAATTTTTAATACCACTTTGGAAACCAAACTGACTACTTTCACTTGTGTACTCTTGTAAAGTCTTGTTAAAGTATAGAAGGTGCTGAATAACATTTGCTTGTTCTGAATCTTATTTACATTGCTTTATCTCTGTTCACTAGGAGTGACTTGATACTGACTTGGAATATGCAGCTTCAGAATCTGTTCTCACATCTTCATCTTTTCCAGCTGTCTTTCAAAAGCCACAGAATTATTAGATTCAGCTACTTATTTGTGTCCCTCTCTGAGAAACACATCAATAAGTGATTGATACATATTCTCAACAGTTTCAAGTCTGTAGGATTTATATTTATTGATTTTCTTCTCCCATTTTAACATTTTCCATATTTGGTAGTAATTATTTTTAACCTAAAGGAAAGATTCAGTGCATGTGCAGATGAGAAGAAGCTCAGTCTATTTAAACTGGAATTGTACCTTGTCCAGACCTAGAATGTATTTGTTTTGGTTTCACTATGTATGCTTTTTCTTTTACTGGCTTTTAAATCCTTGCTGGGTAGCCTTTGGAGTTGTATACAGCTGTGGTATCACCAAATCCAGGCAATCAAATCCAACTCTGATTTGGAATACAACTGTGAACAGGTGTGAAAGTTTTATTGGTCATTGTTGTCACTAACTAGAAGTTCCTTAGAGAAGAAATAGAACTAGCTATATTCTGCAGATTCTCCTTTAAAATGATTCCTAGATGGCCCTTAACCCTCCTGAAGTCATCATCAAATGAGTGTGCCCAGGCGTACTGTAACAGATGGAGATTAATGTATGCAGCTAAAATGCCAGTCATGGCCCTAAGAAGTATTTATTCTGGAAAGTATTTTTATCGGCAACTGCCAAAATAAGAGTCCATTGTGTTTCTCTGCTGCAGTAAGTGAAGTCAGAGGTAGCCTTGCTTCTTATGGGACATTCAGACTCTTTAGAGTAGAACATTCAGACACTGATCACAGAAAGAAACAAATTTGCTACATAATCTCACTTTACAAATCTGGTTTTGTTGTTTTGTTGTTTAGGCTTGGTGGGTTTTTTTAAATTTTCCTTTATGCCTGGGATTGTCCTGCGGGCAATACCCGTTGTCTCTGAGTTATCTTTCACTATGTGGAATATTGTTCTTTCAGCCTACATCCAAATTTTGTGCAAATCTCAGAGGGTCCACCATACCATTTGTTTCAAATTCTCCTGCCAAAGTGATTTAAGGTTTTCTTTCAACATAGTGGCGTGTGTGGCACATTGCAGTTTTTAAATGGAGATTTCATCAAGTCCTTGCAATTAATAGATACATACAATTGTTTTTCTTAACAAGATGTACCTCTGTGCTCAGACAACAAGCTTTCATCCTTGAATACCTTAATTTAATGAACTTTGTCTTCATCATATGATAACTAAGGGATAAATCCACTTGAATTTTGAAAAATATGGAATCTGGTACATATTCTAGTACTCTCAACTGTTTTAAAAACTAGGTCTGTCACAGTAATGCCTACTATGTTGGGTATTCTCTCACTTTTGTAAAGTATAAGAAAAATTGATTTTTTAGAATCATAGAATCATAGAATGGTAAGTGTTGGAAGGGACCTTAAAGATTATCTGGTTCCAACCCCCCTGCCATGAGCAGGGACATCTTCCACTAGACCAGGTTGCGCAGAGCTCCCTCTAACCTGGCCTTGAACACTTCCAGGGAGGAGGCATCCACAGCTTCTCTGGGCAACATGTTCCAGTGTTTCACCAACCTCATGGTGAAGAAGTATTTTATCAAATATTGATAGTTATTGAAGACTATTATAAACATGTAAACCCCATCCTGTAACACTGAGAAAACTCAGAAAGATTTAAAATTAGCTTATGCACTATTTGTTATTTGCTTCTTCTGTAAAAGATGGGTATTCTAAGAAGTTGAACTTGAGCTCAAGTACATAAAAAATTATACCAGCTTCAAAGTTTCGGAACTCAGAATATGTTCTGTAATTAAGTGTTTGGAATAAAGGAAGCCTTGGTAGGATGATTGATAACATTCACGGTCACGGTCAAAATTTTAGATCAACACAATGAACAGAAGAGTTACACAAAATGGGGAAATAGTTTATAGAAGTCAGTGCCAGCTTAAATGCAGGGTTGTGGTAGTTAACAGTGAGAACTGGTGTCTGAACCGCAGGAACAATGAAATAGTAACATAAGCTTAGCCTTCAAGTCCAGTGTTATTTATGGTTCTGCAACATTGTGGTAGCACACAGTTTATAGATGGACCCCCTGAGATTTATATATAATTTCAGGCTTCCTTTGCTCATGTTTGAATGGTTATGTGTTTCAGGCTCATGACTCTAACTATTCTTTTGTATATTTTTCTGCCAACAAAAGTTTCTTGGTAACTGCAACTGATACAGAACTCTATTTTTACTTTATTAAATTCTCATCTATGAGAAGTTATTTTTGCTTTCTAATTGATTTCTTTTTTTTTAAATCATATGATATTTGAATTATATCCCTTTTTTCCTCTTAAATCAATACCAGCCAAATGATACAGCGTAAGATAAAATACATTTCCATTCAGAGGTGTTATTTTATTAAAATGAAATAGATTTCATCTCTATTTTAAAAGTGGGACATAATGCAAATAAAACAAACCTATTATTCTCTCACTCAGCGAAGAGGCAATGGTCGAATCACGATGGCAGATGCAATCTCTTTAACATGCTATCAAGCAACAATAGCTGTTATTAGTCTCAACTATCTTATCTCTATGAATGAGTGGCAATGGTTTATAATTAAGTTTCAGTTTCAACTTCTAGACTATGCAGCAATTATAGAAATCAAGAAATACAATCCCGAGTTCAACATTCTGATGTGATTAAACCTATTATGATCACAGCTGCACTAAAGAGACTGTATCTTGCTTTCATTTTCACTCTGGCAAACATTGGTTTACGTGGATTAGGTTTTGAAATGGAAATTACTCAGATATGTGTCCAGTTTTATCTAAAACACTAAAATTCGAGAATGCTGGGCAAAGAACATGTTGGAATGTTTAATGGAACAAATTTTGTCAAAATACATCTATTAATCAAAACTGAAAAATTTAGTGGGAACATATAAATTCTAAGGGTTTTTTTGTTTTGTTTTGGTTTGGTTTTTTATTTAGAAAGTATTTTCTGGTCAAAGCAAATTAGAATAATAGATAAAGCCTAAATTCTCAACTGCCTGACAGCTTCAGTGAGACACCTAGAGAAAAAGCTTGACTGTGCCTTTTGTTAATATGTATATATTTGGACATAAGTGCCGGTCAGCCTCACTTCCATCCCAGGAAAGATGATGGAACAGCTCCTGGATGTCATCTCTAAGCAAGTGGAGGAAAAGAAGGTTATCAGGAATAGTCAGCATGGATTCACCAAGGGGAAAGCATGCTTGACCAGTCTGATAGCCTTCTATGATGATCAGCTGGATAGATGACAAGAGAGCAGTGGATGTTGCCTACCTTGACTTCAGCAAGGCTTTTGACACAGTGTCCCATAACATCCTCATAGGGAAGCTCAGGAAAGGTGGGCTGGATGAGTGGTCAGTGAGGTGGATTGAGAACTGGCTGAATGGCAGAACTCAGAGGGTTGTCATTAGCAGCGCTGAGTCTAGTTGGAGGCTGGTAACTAGTGGTGTCCCCCAGGGGTCAGTACTGGGCCCAGTCTTGTTCAACTTATTCATCAATGACCTGGATGAAGTTCCAGCTGAATGTGAGGACGAACTTCGTTACTTTGAGGGTGGCAGATCACTGGAACAGGTTGCCCAGAGGTGTTATGGAGTTTCCTTCTCTGGAGATATTCAAAACACACCTGGACGAGGTCCTGTGCAGCCTGCTCTAGGTGACCCTGTTTTGGCAGCGGGATTGGACTAGATGACCCACAGAAGTCCCTTCCAACCCTTAACATTCTGTGATTCGGTGATTCTGTGGTTCTGTGATTCTGTGATATTTACCTGCACTTCTTTATGAAAAATTGAGAGATCTCAATTTTGTACAGATATTCAGCAAATTGCAAACTGCTATAATTTTTCCATATGAGATTTAATTTCGTGATCAGTCCTAATAAATATTAAATATTTCATTTCTAATCCACTTCTAATTTAGAAAGTTCTGCAATATTGCAAAGCACAACAGGTACATTTTTCTCGGGTATTTCTGGCACACTGTACAACAGGTGGACAGCTAATGGGTTTGTATTGGCCTTGAAATTACTTTTCAAAGAGAAATAATAAATCCATAGATCATTTGACCTGATTACTGTTGTATCTAAGGCATTTTTTAAAAAGGAAGAAAGTATGTATTTACTGTATGTTGCATCCAATAGTCATAAAGGAAGAACATTTTTCTTGATATCTACCTAGGTTTTTTTAATATCTTCATGGCTTGCAACTTGGAATTATTTTTTTTTATATACCATTACTTACTTTTTTCATTTGTTTGAGAGAAATAGAAATAGTAGTTTATCATGCGGTAGTATTGTCAGCTCAGACATGTGGATCCTTCAGATTAATTTACAGTTTTTGTGCAAAAGCCCTGATGCTATAAGGCTTTGTGCAGTGTACAAACTGCACGCAAGTTCAAGCATGAGTGGAAGCTACAAGTGGGCACAGAGTAAAGGATTAAGCTTTATCCTTAACACTAAGCAGGAAGAATTCCATGAGTGTTTTTCTGGACATTGACTTTATTTAGATGTGCTGAGAATATAAAACCACCCTGACTCTGGGTCAAAAAAAAGTAAAATTCTTCCTTCAACTTGCTGATCAGGCACCTCAACACATACTTCCCTTGCTGACAGTAGTGAGTAGTAATGATGGCTTCTCAGTAGCCTCCTGCATACAATAGTAGACTTTTCTGCCCCACACTCCATCTTCTGATTATACATCGAGCTGTGCCCCACTGAGTTGGGAAGAACCAGGATAACGAGTAGTGCAATGTGCCAGCACTCCTACAAGAAAAAAATACTTTTGCATTATTTAGGGTGGAGCAACCTAGTTTTAAGACTTCTTTGCCACCGAAAGAAGGATCATTTGAGACTTTAATTAACCTGGTTTATTCTAGATTCTTGTTACAAATTCTTCTATTTGAAGCTTAAACTGTCAGTGCATAAGCATTTTTGGGGTATTTTGTGTTAATGTCTTTCTTCTAATGCAGTAGAGACCAATATTGCAATGAAACATGCAGCTTTTTGAAATCATAAACAAATTAGAGAAAAAGATGCATGAAGAAATGTTCAAGGTACCTATGACACTTCAGAAGAACAAGAACACCCCCCATCCACCCAGATGTTTACCTAATATGTTTAATTAGAAGAAGGTTCAAACTAGGATTCTTGATTGTCTCAGTTCTTAGCACTGAGATTATTTGAACTGTAGTCCTAAAGGTACCTTACCTCCGATCAGCTTTAGGACTTTCAGTAGAATTTACTGGATGTACCGAAACGCTAGCTGATTTTGTAAATCCTGCCCATTCCTTGCAGCGACTGTTATACACAGGAACTTCTATAGTTCTCTCTATTGCTTGTCACTTAATCCTACATGCATAATTTATTCTTCTTGTCCATTCAATGCAATGTCAATGTGGAGCAAGTGTAAACACTTACAGAATGTAGTACTTGTGAGTATGCTATTAGCCTAAATTAAGATTAGGATCTAAGAATGATTGTAATTCAGACATAAAGATATGACAAGTGTGGAAAGACAAACCTCTCTTAAAGTTAATGTATTTCTTACCAGCTCAGTAACTGTATTTTTTCTTAAGATGAATATAACAATGTATTCTCTGGTTTTATTTTTTTTTTCCATATTAATATTTCAAAAAAGTGAGTAAAGAATGAAAATACTAAGAAGAAACTGATGTCTTGATTTAGTACTGGGAAATTATTATTAACATTCTGGGAAAAGGAAAAAATGTTTTCTGTGTTTCCGAGTAGAATACATGAATGACATATTATAGCTAATAGTCAGTTCAGAAGAGAGATACTGTGTGCCACTTGAAAACAGTAGCTTGATGGTTATGCTTTGGAATTAAATAGGAAACCTCACATTTCCCTGAATTTGATGTGGATCAGGCGGCAGCAGGCAGATTCCTCAAGGCATATGACAAACATGAATACAAACAAAGTTCCATTCTATGAATGATTAATTTGTTTATATTATCGGACAATAGATGTTCCCATTTGTGTCCTCAAGTAAGGGAGGGAGTACCTCAGAGACAGAGTATTTAGAAACCCGTCTCTGCTACGGACTCACAATTTCTGGCTCCAGTTTCTGACTCAAACCATAGAAAATAGAGTCCTCTCATAAGAATTTTCTTACTCTCACATAAGCCCTAAACTCAAATGAGAAAGATAGGTACTTATCAAAGAAAAGTCTTCTCACCCAAAGCCTTGTGTCTGAGACAGGAGAAAAAAAATGCATTTAAATTTTCTTTGATAATTTTGGTGAGTGTATCCAACTAAAGGAAGAAAGGAATACAACACTACTTATGTGATACTGTAAGTTCAGACTGCAATGAAAAATTTTCTGTAAAAATAAATTCATTTATGAATATAAAAGAGCCTGTGTGGAAAAAATTCAGCTCCCTACCTCAGAAAACTTCATAATCAAAATCTGAAATATAAAAAGTCTAAAATTTGTTTGAAATAGGCATTTCAAACACTACATAAAGAATGTTATTGTTAAATTATTAATGTGAATACAGCTTCAAAACATTTTTATGAGCAAAATTATGATTTGAATCTTAGGAATAATAATAAAGAAATAACATAAAATATAAATGATATAAAGATAAATAATATAAATATAATAATATAAAGAAATTATAATAAAAATAAACAAGTTTCCAAATGAGAATAAAACTGTATCAGTATTGAAAACTAGCAACAAAAGGGCATGTCTGAAACAGCATTTTTAAGATTCTAGCAAAAAAAAAAAATCCATAATACATCTATGGTATATTTGATTTTTAATCACTTGGTAAATAACTGGAGGATTTGTGTGAAATTTATAGATCACTTGAGCATTACTTTTCCAAAACTAATGCATTAGACATCCAACTGGGACAATTTAGTACAGAGAGGGTATTCCCACAGTGTTTCTTTTGCAACTTTCAGAAAAAATATTTTCTTTAGAAGCAATTTTTTTTCAAAAATTACTTCTATGCTTTAAAATATCACGTATTTTTTTCTTCTGATCTTAGTATATGGCATGTTATTCTGGCACATGATGCAATACATAATTAACAAGAACTCAATTTTCTTATGAATGACTGGGACAAAAGGTAAAAGGGAAAGTAGACTGGGTGCTGAGCACCAAATAGTATGGTGTCCACATTTTGCTATCAAGCTTTTAACTCTCTGTTCAGCTCCAAATTGTTTCTAAGGATGTATTACAGGGATTTTCCAACATCCCTGCTTTTCCATAAAGCCAGAATTTACAGAAGCAAAATAGGTGAGATTCTCTGCAGATGCAAGAATAAACAAGGTGATACATCTGCTGAAAGACTCCCTGAAGTGGTAACATACTTGGAGTTTGATGATGGGCTACCAGGCCAATACAAGGACAATACAATGAGAGTAGCTAGACAGCAACAAAAGCAGTCATGTTAGCTGAGCACAGGGGAAGAAAATTTTTGGTGGGAAAGGAAATTCTTGCTTATTCCTGTGCCCCAGCCTCTTCTTTGCGGAGGCTGTAAAGACAAAGGTGTAAAAAAATGATTTTTAGAAACGTTCAGCAATTCATATCAGTTGGGGGATGTTGTGGTTAGAGAGTCTGGTAAATAGCATTATCTTTACTCTGCAAATGGGAGGCAGAGGCACAGATCTGCTCTATGTTATAGAATGAAACTGTTATTGAATCTGAAAATGAATACCAATCTCCTGAGGCAAGTCCAGCACCTGACCTACAAGTCTTTTTTTCTGAGAACATGTTCTTTCATTGTTTCTGCCTTATTTGATGTCTTGCGACAAATTATTACACCTTTTATGTCAGGTCAGTGAGCAAATCTGGGAATCTCAATGTTGCCTTTGTAGATGTATTGTGGATTTTTGAACATACCTTCCCAATTCTTGTAAAAGCAAGCTGAAGAAACTAAAAATTTCCAATATATGATACAATTTGCATTTCCACCTAAGTCTTCAACTGGATGAGAAAGACCTTCAGTTCCATCAGCTGTAGTTCTTCTAGTGAGGGTGATGGAGTAAAGCGAAATCCCTGGTTTTAGCTACTACATGGATGAAGAGAGGTTTCAGTGACATGTCACGAAGGACATGAATCTTTGTCTATTTTGGAAACTGAATGGTAAGAACTAATTGCTCAGATTAATACTGCTTCCCCTTATTGGCCTTTCCTCTATAATATTTTATAGATGAAAATTATTGCACCCTTCACTATACCTATGTGTTGGGGAACCACGGCCATGTGGTGAGCCCTCCAGATACCCTTGATAGCCGGTAATGGAGCAGGCATCAAGGTCACAATGAGGAACAATGAGGCCTGCATTAACTGCGATTAGCAAGAAAAAACAAGATCTTGAGGAGCAGTTTGATGTGCGTGATCGATAACGTCGCACGAATCAGAGACTGAGAAGTACGCATGAACAGCACGTGGACAGCGCATGTATCCAATCTCGTTAGACCTATTGTGTGGCAAAGAACTATATAAACACGGGTTTGTAGCACAATAAACTGGCTTTGTCTGATCATATTGGTCGTATGACGAGTCCTTAATCCCGCCCGCAACATCTATGTACAGGTATTGTACAAATATGTTGAACAGGCAGACAAATGGGGAAGAGGCATGTGCTGCTAGTGGTGATAATTACTTTCTGATATTTCTTCACGTGACCATTCTGTGTTTTTCTTTTTCTTTTGATTGGTTGCGTTTTGTGGGTGTTTATTGTTTTTTCTGTATTGTTCCAGTTCTAAAATGGGCTTCTGATACCAGGACAAATATTCTCTCAAGCGTGTCTCATCAGTTTTTGCTCTGCTCTTTATTCATCTGCTTTTCCTCTTATTCCTTGCACTTAAGTTTGTCACCTAAACTCATTTATCTTTCTTTTCACCCCAGTTTTTTGTTCAGCCAGTCCCAGGTCCGTGTCACACTATTCCCTGTCACAGGAGACCCTGGTCCCCATCTTATGTCCTCCTTCACCACTGCTCCTTACAGTCGTCACTTGCAAGGCTAGGCCTAGTCTTTTTCCAGCTCTTTCCTCAGCTCCACCATGCTCCAAAGCAAGCCCCCTAACTCCTCAGTCCCCATCTCTAGTATCTTGTTTCTCAAGTTTCAGTAGCTTTGCTCAGTCAGACTCCCCTGCCTTGGCTCTTGATTGTCTTGGGCTACATATTTTGTTCCTGGGTTGTTCACCTCTACTAGCCTATGAAAACGACATCTCTCTCTGGTTTGGGTGGCGCCCTCTTCAGTGCTGTTTGGATATAGCAGAAATGTATGTCTCTGCAAACCCAGAAAAGACAGGTTTTCTCATTTCAGTGTCAGGAAAGGGGTAGAACTCAGCTCAGGTTAGACAGAAGCAGTATTAGAGAGAAAATGGTTTTCCCATATGACAACCCTGGTTGAATTAGGAGGAATTGAGGTGTGGGGAAAGGCAAGAACAAGAACAAGTCTACTATACAAAGATGTTGTGATAGAGGGTGCATACACTTATTTTATGTAGTGGCATTATGAATAACAACTCTGGTCATCTTTGAGGTGCTAGGAGAACTTGGGCAATTTCAGTGAGGGTCTGTGAGAAGTGCTAGCATTTTCAAAGCTCAGAGCAATTTAAGAAAAAGGTAATGAAGAGGACAGATTCTTAACACAACTATCATACCTGGGAAAACTGAATTTGCTACCATGGACTTTATAGACATAGGGACATTCAAAGGAAAATTTCACTAGCATGTGTTTCAATCTGAGGAAAAAAGAAATCTCTGTCTCCTTCTTAGAAATGGCTAAGGTGTTGTGAGAGAAATTCAGACAAGACAGATAACCTGTTACAAAGAAACAAAAATTGCTTGACTAAGTTGCATAGTAAGTGGTGCTGATATTGTTCCTGCAGTAACTTTTTACAGAAAATATTAGCATCCATGAATATTGTTTCCATCACACTGGAAAAAGAAAAGGACTGGTTATGTACAAAATGATACATAACACCGGCAACAACAGTATCGGCTAATGGTCACCTTAGAATGAAATAATTTGTCACTTTCTCAGACATTAATTCTGAGACTCATGATAAAGCAAGTTTTTGAAATGAGACCATTACTGACTCCACACAGGTTTAATATTAAGATTTTGAGGAAAGATGAAAGCTATTGTCTCGAGAAGAATACTTGATCCATCTGCTCCCTCAAATATTTTTTTAAAATGTACTTATTCTATGGACTCCTGAACATTAGGTTCAAGAAGAAAACACTTTTTTCAGTTTCAGTTTGAAAAACATGAGAAAATAAACCCACACGGGTTTTCACGCATGCATGTTTAGTATTAAGACAGAGTTTTCCAGCTAGTCATACAAATTATCTTGGTGATTATACTGCCATAGGAGGAAAATAAGATCCAAACAAAAGTTTCAGATAATATTAAAATTAATTTACTTCAGGCTAGTTGTCTGTTTCTAGATTTATAATTCAGTAGGTAATATGTTCAGAAATGAAATTAAGAATTCTTGCTTGAGGACATCGGTACAAAGCAGTAGTAAGTTAAAGATAGATGCCTAGGACACCCACCTGCATCTATTTGTGATTGCAGTTGCCTGAAGAACAAGATATTTTCTGGTCCACATTCAAAGACTTTTTTTTTTTCCTTTTAAATATCAGCACTTGAGAAGATCTGTGCAAATTGGCTTCAGTGGCAGAATAAGAGATGATTGCCACTCAGCTGTCTATATAAAAACAAATTTAAATACTGAGCATGTGCTATGTCATAATTTATAGTTTTCAAGAGAATGGGATGCTTTGAAAACTCATAGTTTGTCTACTAGAGATCTAGGAATGGTTGGTGTTGTGTTCAACTACACAGCGAATTGTCAGTTCATGCTGAATACATACTCTTGTATAAGTGGATTAGAGATATACTAGAGCTGGTGGTAAAGGACCAAATGCTTCTGCACAATTCAAGATATATCTTCACACCTCTACTGTTGTTTTTCAATCTATGTCTCAATCCTATTCTTTTGTCGATATAAGTTTTATTCAAGATATTGTTACATGCACTTCTTTGTGCATGATGTTAGTGAAATAGAAAGAAAAGAATTCACCTCTTTTCCAAATATCAGTAAGAAAAAAAATAATCAAGAACTTCTACATGTGATAGATTTGGGACCTTATTATCTTATCTTTTCAGCTCCAAGCTTTCCTTGTATTAAAATATAACCACAATCTGTCTACATTCATGAGCAGCTGACCCTGACTAAATATCCGGATACTTTGTGATCAGTACCTAGCCTTAGCCTTAGATTTTTTTTCCCATTTCATGTATTTTGCCCTTTCATTCTAGAACATGCATAATACTGACCCATCTTATAATTTTGCAGTCAACATATCAGCGTAATAACCTGTAAAATATATGACCAAATATTGTCATTGGACTGGATGATTGTTGTAGGTCCCTTCCAACTTTTCTTTTCTTTTCTTTTCTTTTCTTTTCTTTTCTTTTCTTTTCTTTTCTTTTCTTTTCTTTTCTTTTCTTTTCTTTTCTTTTCTTTTCTTTTCTTTTCTTTTCTTTTCTTTTCTTTTCTTTTCTT
>Ga0065711_1006616_pt1 | contig 27828 bp, 41 predicted proteins | sample Hoacrofraction12_FD_59098 | JGI IMG/M metagenome (GOLD analysis project Ga0065711, IMG submission 59098) | Hoatzin crop microbial communities from Cojedes, Venezuela - Epithelial fraction 12 v2 (version 2) | ecosystem: Host-associated > Birds > Digestive system > Esophagus > Crop | place...
GGGACGGTCCCGGGGCGGGGGAGTGGGGGTGGGTGTTAGGGTCGGCGGTTGCCCCCGAGGCAGGTTTGCTGGGGGCTGAGGTGCTTGAATCGCTTTTGGCCGCCCCCGAGCTCACCCACCCTCGCCGCTGCTCCCAAGCCCTTCGGGACAGCGGGGTTTGGTGCCGGGCTCTCTCGGCCGTGCCTTGGACCCCCGCTGCGCCCTAGGGTGGCCTGGCAGCACCCCGGCAGCATGCTCCCCTGGGGATGGAGGGGCTCACCCCGCTCAGCAGACCCCAGCAGCTCCACAGACCCGGGTGTCTTCTCCACCTGTCACCCAGTGTCCCCCAGAGCATCCCTGGAGAAGCTCTGCCCCTGGGGTGGGGTGGCCATGGGACAGGGAGGCCAAACGTGACCCAGCTGTGACCCCATTGTATCCCCCTCCATCCTTTGCCCCAGCAGGGAGTTGCCCGGCATCCCGCATCCCAGCACAACATCCCTCCATCCGTAGCGCCTTACCCCCCGCCGTCCGGCAGCAAAGCGGCTGGGCTGGGGCTGGCGACACCTCTCCTTCCCCACGTGCTCCCCACGGATCAGGCCCGATCCCGTCGCCCTTTCGGGGTCTCTGTTGCAGCAGCTCCCGCCTGCCTCCCGGGACCCACGGCGGGGCTGAACCTGTCCGCAGCCGGTGGGGCTGGGTGCCCTCGTGCCGCAGGCACTGGGGTGTGTGAGCCGGGCTCCCCTGAGTCCCAGTGACGCTTTTCCTGCCACGATCTGGCGTGGATTCTGCTCTTTGCTCCGGAGTTTCGATGTGGCGGTGGTAGTAGGGCAGGACCCCTGCTCTGCACGGGGAAGTGCTGCTTTGCTGCCTGCCCAAACGTGCTGCAGCGAAGATATTTTTGAGCTGTGTAGGAACTTGGAACCCACACACAACTTTTGGTTTCTCCGGTAACTTTAAAATGTCCATATGGATTTAAATCAAACCGAGGTTAAAAATAAATTCCAGTCTCTCCGAGGCTGAGACCTTTTATGCCTGGGCTTACCTCTGAGCCAGCCGTGCAGCGGGAACCCGGGCAGGGGGAGCTGTGCCACTGTGCCCACGGGGCCGGGGCTGCTGGGGAAGCCTCTGGGGAAGAAGGCTGGAAATATCCGCCCCATTTCCCAGCGTGGGAAACGGAGACCCCGGGAGGGCACTTCACTCATTTGCCATCGCTGTCAGGTCGCTGACCTGCCAGGGCAGAGACAGTGATACCGCCAGGTGCCCAGGGACAGAGCTGGTCCCGGTGGAACCAAGTTCCCTTGCATTGGCTGAACCTGCCGAAGCTGTCCCTCCCTGTGGAGGGAAAGTTGTTTTTCTCCCAGAAGGAGTGTGGAAGTGATGCAGGCAGGAGGAGAGGGGATGCAGACTTAGATCTGGGGAGGCTTTAACAGCTCAGGCCCCTGGCTCTGGCTCTCCCAGTTCCCCGGGGATGTGGTGAGGAGCCAAGACCCCTGTGGGGCCGCAGCGAAGCCCCGGGGTGGAGCTGGCAATGCCAGTGTGGGCTTAGTGTCTCCCTGCAGATGGGGGGGTCCCTGCTGGCACCCGCTGCTCGGTAGCTCAGCTCTGCTTGGGGAGAAGCATGGGCATTTTGGGGTGTTCCTGCAGCCTTGGGGACCTGCACCGATCAGGGTCTGTCAGGGTCCGGGGGACATCTGCCACACTAGAGCCGTTAACCAAGAGATGATTTGATGTCAGGCGATGTGACAGCCCCACAGCAGCCCCAGTGATTGCTGGTGTGTGTGGGGATAGCAGTCGGCCCTGCTGCGTCCTCATCACTCCCCAAAAACATGGGTGGGGGCAGTGAGCCCCCCATCTGTGCATGCCCAGAGAAGGGTTAGCAGTACTCCCAAAAAAAAAGGAGGGGGGCTAAGGGGAAGCAGGGCCCCCAGCCGTGCACAAGGTAGAAACCCCTCACACCTTTCCCCGGCAGCACACTGATTTTTAAATTTAAAGAGCTGCTGAAAATGGGAATGCAGTGACAGTTTCCTCTCCCCGTGGCATCTCTGGCGGTGCCCGGCCACCTCGGTCCCTGGCCAGAGCAGCCGTGGGCTGTGCGGACACGCGGCACATGGATGTGTGTGTGAGAGGCGAGAGCACCGAGTGGGTGAAAGCTGCCTGGGTGTGAGCAGCCGGGAGAGCAGGCACCGGCTCCGTGTGCCGGGGCGAGTCGGGACCACCCTGCCCACGCCTGGCCCCGGTGCGGTGGCGTGAGGTGAGGGCAGGCATCGGCCGTGCCCGGCTGCTGGGCCTCGGTCTGCGCACCCGGCTGGGCGTTAAGGAGAGAAAGGTTTAGGTTACGCCACTAGGAAATTACACCGGTCCATTTCTGGGGTATTTAGATGACGCTAGCGAGAAATAAAAGCCATCCATAAATTACATTATTCCTCCAGCCCTCTAATGACATGAATGATTAGTGTGCAAGCAGAGCCCGGAGCCAGTGCCTCGGGACTGCTCTGGACATGGCCCTCCGTGGGGGAGAAACGGGAGCCCGCTGCCGCTTTGCCCCGAGGAGCGCAGGTACCGTGTCCCCGGCCCCGAATCCTGGCAGCGCGAGAGGCGAGGGGGGCTCGGAGGCGGCTTTCCCTCCTGCAGGGGTCTGTGGGCAGGGGGGCTGCCCCAGCCTCAGTTGGGTAGCAGGGGTGGCCCAGGGCCCCATCTCACCCTGTGGGACAAGCCCGTCCCAGCCGTGCTGTGTCCTGCAGGCGGGACGGCAGGTGCCAGCGCGGGGTTGATACCTGGGCTGTTTGAGGTGGGTCAAACCCCCTAGCTGCGTTTTGGAAGGACGTGGGGTTCCCCTCCGGGGCTGCTGGTTCCTCAAAAGGGATTAGGAGGTTCACTTTTCACCCCCACTTTCCCACCTCTGCTTTCTCCCTCCCGTTGTTGTGTTGTGGGGTCTTGAGCAACCGCTTTGCTCCACCCCGAAGGCAGCCGCAGCGTTTGCAGCGGGTGAGCAATTGCTATAGAGACCACCTGCAGAGCTTCGGGGTCCTCCCGCCTCCTGACGCACGGCTGATGGATGGGGACTCCCTAACTCTTAGCACTTCCAGCAGCCCCCCCAGTGAGATGAAACCCGTAGGTACCAGCGTAGTGGCAGCGCAGCGCCTAGCTGAGCTCTCCTACCTGGAGGGAGGGTGTTTCAGAGGCATCTCTGCCGGCGGCAGTAGGGACCGAGAGACAGGGCCGAGCTGTCCCCCGGAGACACGCCGAGGGGAGGACAGTCAGTGGGGCTGGCGAGAGGACAGCAGGAGCTGGCCTCTGGTCCCTGTCACGGGGTAAAGCCGAAGAGCTGTGCCCCGGTGATGCATCTGCCACAGACAGGTCCCAGGTGATGGGCAGATCGAGGGCAGTGCCAGGGCTTGCTCTGCTGCCGGCACATCCGACGGCTCCATCGTGGCTGCTCACAGCCCACGCTCCGCCGGGCGGGAGGAAGGTCTCCACGAGCTTGCCGTAGCGTAGGACTTCCACCTGCAAGGGGGATAATTTATTTCCCAGGGGTGGGAGCGAGGGCAGGAGGCTGGCAGGGGCCGGCCGGAGGCCCGGCTGCGAGTGTGCGTGGCAGGTTGTGTGCCGTGCCTGTGGCTGCGTGCTGGGGTGGATCCCAGGGAGCGGCACTGGGATGGTGGCTGTGCCCGAGACCCAGAAGAAGGATCCTTCTCTTGCCCAGTCGCTTCCTCGAGCAGCACAGGAGCACCCCTGGGTGCCAGCTGCCTGCGTCCCTGTGGCCAGCAGCGCGCGTGGGTTGTCCCCTCCTCCTAGAAGCAGCCCCAGGAGGGGTGACACACACTGATGTCCTGCCCCGGGGGGTCCAGCCCGTGGGAACCAAGCATGCTGCCGTCCCCCTGCTCCCCCGCTAACCTGCCTCCTCCGTGCTGCCGCTGCTGCCCCATGCATCCCTCTCCGCTTGCCGCTTCTGGTCCCACTGCCTGCGGCCTGGCGGTGAGGCTGGGCTGGAAGCTGGGCTGACCCCCGAGCCAGGTGCCCAGCCTCCTCAGGAGGCCCCCAGTCAGGGTGGGGTACGGTGGGGAAAGGGGTCCCACTCGTGCGCTGGGGTGGGGGGCTCCCGTGGGGTCCCCTCTGTGCCAAAGCGCCCTGCCCTCGACGGATGCTGCACCTTCCCGACGTGATGAGAGCGTTGCCTGACTCTGCCTCGTCTCTGTCTGCTGTCTCCCTCTCCCTGGCATCTCTACCCTCTGCCTCGTCCCTCTTTGCTGTCCTGGCCTGTCTGCAGCCCTTCAATGGCGACGTGTCCCCTCTCACGGGGTGCTGTGGCCCCTCCTGACCGAGGCTGAGATCCTGAGAGCTGCACGCGGGCTGAGGGGCGTGCGGGTGATGCTGCTGGGTACCGCTGCCCGCAGGCGGGTTGGATTTTGCAGGTGGAGATGTTGGAGAGGCTGGAGCTGAGGTTTTGGCAACGCTGCTGCATCCCCGCAGGCAGAGGCAGGTTGGAGCCGGCGGGGAATTGGTGGCACAGGATTAATTGGCAGGAAGTTCGTGGGTTTGGTCGGGGTGGGTAAACGGATGATTTCTGCAGATGCCGATGCATAATTCATGGGCTGTCGCAACTTCGGCCAAGGTGTACAGCTCCTGCTGCACGAGGCTGGTGATGCACGGGCAGGGAGGGCTTTGCTCTTTTGCCATCTCTGCGTCCGGGCACGGAGAGGAGTTTTTTGCTTGTGGCTGGCAGTGTTGCGGCTGGATATGGTGTCCGGAGTCGGCGGTGCTACTGCTTTCCTGTTGCCTGGTGTGCTGGGCTCCTTGGGAGCCGGGACAGGAGGAGGTTTGGGAGGGTGAGCAGAGCTGACCCCTGGTTTCCCCCGGGCCTTACCTGGTCCTTATGTCCCTGCTGGAGCTAAGCCTTATGCCCTTGCCTTGCAGCTGGGGCATCAGGAAGCCCTGAAGGACAGGAGAGACCCCATTAGTGGAGCTGCCCTCCCCCTCCCTTGCTGGCTCTGCTCATCAGTGGTGTTTTCATTAGGGGAAGTGGTTCGGTTTTGTTTAAGCCAAATTGCTGTGCTTGGGAGATGATAAATCCATCTGCTGGCAAATCGCTCTCCTGCCGCCGCGATGGATCCCAGCCCTGGGCTTCAATCGTGCTGCAGATGAATGAGGCTCTGGTGAAATCAATCTCCCTGCCGTGCCCCACTGGGCAGGCTGAGCCGGGTGGGTGCCTCCCCGATGCCACGGTGAGGGGCTCTGGCTTGGGGTGGGGGATCAAAACCCTCCTGGAACCCTTGGGGGTGGTTATTGCTGAGCAAGTGAACTGCTGGGGCTGGTGCAAGCGGCTTCTCTGGGAGCAAAGGGGGAGAAGAGCCGCTTTCCGTGGGGCAGGGGCTGTGGGTGGGTGCAGGCATCCTCTTCAACCCTCCATCCATGCCAGGGTGCTCTGCCGGCAGCGGGGGCTGGGTGGGTGCCATGCCGTGGGGTGAGCAGCAGCCAGTGCATGGGACAGGGCTGGGGACAGGATGCAGAGGGTGGAGCAGCCCCGCTCCCAGCGATACCCTGCCGAGCAGCTTTGCAAAGGGGATGTGGTGACAGGGCTGTGCTGGGCAGGAGGCTCTTAGCAGGGTCCTCCCGTCCCTGAGCTGCTGTGGCTCTGGCTGCTTCTGGCTGGTGTGAGAGGGCAGCTGGGGCAGCAGGAGGGTGCCACATTCAACAGGAGCTGATGGGGATGGCGGCATGGGGAGTGTCACCTGCATCTGAATTTGGGTCTCCCCAACCGTTTCCTCACTAGTGTGGACAGGATGAGTCACCTATGGACACTTGTGGACAGGGGTGCTGTACACGTGCTGGCCCACGCTCTCGCAGCATCGTGCCTCTGCCTGTGCCTGATGGCAGCCGCAGGGCTCAGGTCCGTCTGGCTCTAGGTGACCGTTTTGGCAGGAGCCACCCTGCTTTGGAACCTGTCAGGGCAGGCGCCCCTCCCAACCCTGGGACAGCATTACTGGGTGTTCTGGGGTGCGGCAAGAGGGGCAGTGTCCCATCTGTGCTGCTCCTGCTCACCCCACCTGCGGACATGGGGGACCTGGGGATGTTGAGGTCCAGGGGACATATAAGAAGGTGCCCCAGCTCTCAGCATGGCTGCTGCGGTGCACATCCAATTCCTGCACCAGTTCCATCCGCAGTGAGTGTTTTGGGGGCTGTGCCTGTGCTAAGAGCTGCGCCTGGGGCAAGCTGGTGGTTTCGTCCTGGATGGAAGGGAGCAGTGTGGGGTCTGGCTGACCCACGGAGAGGTCCGACGAGGACCATGCTTCGGCAGTAGCAGTGCCTGCGGGCAAACAGAGGATGCACAGAGCTGTGAGGGCCGGTGCCAGGCTGGCAGCAGAGATGGATGGTGTTGCCTGTGGCCCCTCTCCCGGGAGCCGGTCAGAGACAGTGATGGGGCGACTAACTCTGCAGGCGGGCTGGTGGCACGGATCCGCTGCCCCGGCTCTGCCGTGCGGAGACAGAGAGACTCACTGGGCAGGATGGGATCCCCCTGGGCTGTCCTGCTGTCCCCATGAGCCACCTCCCCTGGCAGTGACATTCCTGCTGGGAAGGGGCTCCACAGCCTGAAGCAGAGGAAGGTTTCTTGGAGAGATGCTACCGTGAGGGACTGGGAGGACCCCCATCACTGAGCCTCCGTGGGGAAGAACGTGGGACCCTGCGCCTGGCTCCAGGCACTGACCCCAGCAGCAGGGCTGGGATGCACTGGCTCCCTTACCTGCCCTCTTCTCATCACCAACCTCATGTATTTGGACAACAGAGAAGTGCTTTTTAGGGATGGGGCGTAGGTGATGGTCTGGCCAGGATCTGAGTCACAGGGAGGAGGACTTCCAGGGATTTTCCCTCGGCCCGGCTGGAGAAGGTGCAGCCTTGTGGGATGCAGGGAGGCACTGGCCAACTTGCACACCCATGGCTCGCTCTCAGACCCAGCAGGAGCTGGGCAGGAGCCATCTGGCTGCTCTGACCCGGTTACTGCGGCCCATCCAGCCGTGGCGGGGTGAAATGAGAGCTGGCCTGCTCGCTAACAAGATTAGACAGGCGAGCCACTACTCCTGGCCTGTTTGGTTAATCGCTGCTTCCTAGATTGATTTTTTAAAAATTGCATTGCTTACAGAAAGTCCCTGAATGGGTTTAAAGGCAATAATCCGCCCGGCCCTCCGTCACTGCAAGGGTCCCCCTGGGGCTGCTTGGCAGTGGGTTGTTGAAGTCCCCGGTGTGTCTCTGCGTGTCTCTGGTGTCCCCAAGAGGTGGCTGGCTGGGCTGCCCAGCCAGCGACAGCTCTTGATTTACTCCAGGAGGAAGGATGGATGAATTTTTAGTGGTGTGATTTAGCCAAGCCTCATGGAGGTGAGGGAGAAGGGAGAGGGCCAGGTGCTGGGCTCTATGCTGCAGCCCTTCTGATGGGTCGCAGCTGCCCGCCCTGCCCATCCTGCTGTGCTCCTAGGGGCAAGCTGGAGCTGGGGGGTCCAGTGGTAGGGCACAGCACCCCCAGCTCTGGTTGCACCTGCACGGGGTCTTGGCTCCCCGCCTGCCCCCGTAGCTGGGAGGGACGGCCGTTGGTGCCAGGGTTTGGGGTTGCAGCACAGGTTGGCAAAGGGGTGCAGGGCTCAGGCAGCGCATGGGGGATGCTGTAATATGCTGTGGTTACGACTGATCCCGGTATCCCTTGGAGACATCTCAGCCCTCTCCTGGGTGGTGGGTTCTGCCCTTAAGTACCTCTTTCTTTCCCCCCAACTCTCCTTCCAGAAGTCGCATCTTCTGAGCCCAACCCCTGCCCTGTGCCGCTCATGCTGACCAGAGCAAATTTCCTCCGGCACCCGTCCTCCCCGCTCGCCTCCCTTCCGCCGTGCAAAGTGAGTCAGTCCCAGGCACTGGGAATCATTCATGTCATTTCCCCCTTTGCCGCAAAGTCATTAATGCGAGTGGAATAATTTGTTGCATAACGGAGAGGATCAGCGGGAGCACTGCTCCTGGTGAGTGATGCCTGGCCCCGGCTCCCCCCCACCCCGTCCACCGCTGCCCTGGGAGAGAGCAGCTTGCTGGGATCACCGGCTGGGAGCATCCCAGGTCTTGCTGGGGTTGCGGTCCTGTGGCCGCACTGTGCAGGCAGCGATGGTGTCGGCTTCCTGAGGTGTTTTCCCAAAACTGCCAAGTCCTGCCTGGACCCCGGCTGGGTGGGATGGACCTGTTTGTCATGGCCTCAGTGTCTGCTCCCCCTCACACAGCTCCTCCGAAAGGGGCTCATCCCAACTGCTCCGCAGAGACACAGGCGAGAAGTGTCCCCTGCATCGAGCGGGGGGTGTGCCATGGCACCCTGCGTCCCTGCCGCCTCCCTGCCTCGTACCCGCCGCTGCTGCTCCAGCTCCTCTGAGCTCCCCAAGCCCTGGCATCACAAGTGCTTCCCACCAGCAGCTAAATCCCTCCTGGCTTCTCGCTTCAGAGCTGGGGACCCCAAGGCACCCCGGCGGGGGTGCGGGCTGAGCGGGACCCTGTGCGGGTCAGGGCCCCGTGCCCGCGAAGGGCAGCTCTGTGACTGCTCCCAGCGAGATCCCAGCCGGCTGTTGGTGCTGGCGATAGCAAACCCATGCGCTGGGTGCAAACCCAAGCACGGCCAGGGCTCCCTCCCAGGGACCTCACAGCCTCCCAGATGGGGGGGGTAACTGGAGGGGGGACTCGCTGCCCTCACCCACCCCAGCCCAGGACTGCGGGTGCTGGGAGCCCTTGCTCAATTGATGCTCGCTGTGGTTGTGGCAGACCAGTCCTCTTCCCCTGCACAGCAAGGGGGGAGAAGGGCAGGGAGGAGTGCTTTAATCTTTAAAAGGCGTCGTGGAGGCTGCCCCTGTGCCCAGGGTTCATTTTCTTCTATCCCGTGCTTGGCCAGGCATTAATTTAAAGATGCTGTAATGGGAGAGGGGGAGCCTAAGAGGACTGGGCTGAGAGCAGGAGGATTTAGTGGAGGGAAGGGATGTGGCTGGGGCTGGGGGCAGCACACGGGACGGCGGCAGGGGAAGGGATGGGCAGAGGGTGCCTGTGCACTCCTCGGGACTGTGTCACCCTGATGTGTCCCAGCCGCAACTGCGGTGGTACCCAGTGGCTTCCCCCAACCCCTGGAAGGGGGCACAGGAGTGAACCTCTCCCCGTCCCCAGGGAGAGCACCGCTGCTGGGTGGCTGCGTGGGGAGGGGGCCATGGGCTGCTTGCTTGCAGTGTGACGGTGCCCCATGTCCCACCCTTAGCCCTTGTTGTGCGTGGGAAAAGGGGAAGAAGTTTCAAACTCAAGCCTGGAGGAACCCAGCGGATGGGCATCATGCCCGGCTCTGGGGTGGGCAGGCAGAGCCCCTCCAGGGTGCCACGTCCCAGCGGTGACTTTGTCCCCTCGCCCAGCTGGGCAGCGAGTCCCCTCGGTGCAGGGGGCTGCCCCGAAGCAGCATGGGGAGGGAGGAGATGCTGTTGAATATTTCAAAGCGTCTCACTGAAAACCTACTGCTCCCTGGGGCTGGTCCAGACCCAGCATCCCCGGGAAGGGGCTGGGATCAGGGCCACCCCACCCTGGTGGGAGCTGGAGGAGGAGGAGAAGGCTCTTTTGGCACTGCATCCATAGGGGCGAAGGAGCCTTTCCCCCTGTCCGTCACCCACAGAGCCGAGGGTCCCAGGCCTGCCCTGGGCCACAGCTCCGGGGCAGGGACCTGTGTCCCCAGGGGCCGCGGTGACTCGCCAGCCCTGGGCCACCCCGTGCCTCCCTCGGCGCTGTTTGTTTTCTCAGCCCACCCCGCTGTAATTACAACCCGCTGTCACTCTCCGGATAATACGTCTTTCCTTTTATCACTGCTTAATTAAATAACTGTGGGGAAGTGAGGGGCCGGTAACCCCTTGTTTGCCGGCACAAACAACCCGGTGGCGCTGGGAAGGTCCCTTGGAGCTGGCTGGGGGTGGCTGTGCCCTGGCTTGGGGGGCACAGTTGAACACGGGGCACCTGCGTGCCCCTGAGAGGGATGATTTTGTTGATCGTGGGCACAGCATCTCTGGCACAGATGTTTCAAGGCCGTCCCTGAGGAGGTGCCCTGGAAGAGACCGCCATCGCCTTGTCTGTAATTCTCGGCTCGGAGCCATGCCCGCTGCCAGGCTGGGAGGACCGTGCAGGCAGGGTGCCCGCTGCCAGGGCAGCCACCGCTGCCCGCAATTAGATGGTGCTAATGAGTGTCCCTGGCAGCGGCTGCGGGGTCAGCGAGCTCTGACTGAGTATCTGCGGGGCCAGACGTGTGGGTCCTGCTCCCCGCTCAGCAGAGCACCCTCAGTTGTGTCGTTGGTCCTCAGTACAGACATGGCCCCTTCTGCTCTCTCTTCATCCCTTGCCTCATCCCTCTGCTGTGTTCCCACCTTTGCGCCTTCCCCAGGAGACTGGTCCCAGTTTGGGCACTGGCAGTGGTGTGCCTCCAAGTGCTGCCCCTGTGTCTTGCTCCCCTGGGTGCCCCTCTCTCCCCATCCCAGCCACCCCGCAAGCTGCTGTAGCACCGGGAATGGTGTCTGTTGTGGTGTCCTTGGGAGCAGGACGTGGGCCTGGTTAAAAACGCGTGGGCAGAGGCAGTGGGAGCGCTGTGGTGGACTGGGGAAAGGTCTGATCTGACAGGATTTCCATCTACCCGAGACAAAGCGCTGTGCAGAGCTGTGGCAGGACAGCCCGGCCCAGGCGGGGATTGATGAACGTCCCCAAACTGTCGCGAAGCCCCAAGGTTTGTGTTTGCCTGCAGCGAGGAACCGGCTCTCTTTCTCCCTCGCAGTGCCGAGTGCCCGTGCACCCGCCATTAGCTTTGCTCTCGTGAGGGTGGGGGCAGCTCTCTGCGTTGGCGATGAGGTGTACAAGATGTGTGGTTGGGGTAGACTGGAAAATGTCCCCTGTTTGGGAACTGGGCTCCCAGAGCTGTGGGCAACTGTGGGCGTTGAGGGGGGCAACGATCTGTCTGGGGATGGAGAGATTTTGGGGGCACCTTGGGGTTTTGTGGCAGGATGCTGTGGGGAGAGGAGCTCCCTGCCTGTGTAGGTGTTGCATGCAGGCAGGGGAGTGTGGGGTGACCTGCGGGCTCGGGTGCCTCTCCTCCTGGTGTGCCGCTGTCTGTCCTCCTGCCTGCCCTGGATTTGCAGCTTTGCACAGATCAAAGCCTAGGGGCATCTCTCATCTCGGCTCACCTGGGTCTCGCCTGCCCCCCAGCCCCGGGGATTTGGAGGTAATCCTTGCAAACGGGATGCTGCTGGCTAATTACACTGGAGCCTCTCGCTTCGTGGGAACCACGGTGAATTGTCCCTCGAGCCCAGGCAGTGATGGTACAAATCTGCTGCTAATTAGACTTGAAAGTCCTCCCGTGAGCTCAGGCGCAGGATGGATATTTGATTATTAACATATTTATTTCTAAGCCTCTCAGCAGGTCTTGCACTGGGAGTCTGCACTCTGCCCCCACTTAATCGCCAGGCACATTTATTCCTATCAAGAGCGCTTGGGGGCTCTGGGGGAGGGATGGCTGTTCAGTTCTGTGTGCTCATGTTTGGGGGTGTCTCACCAAGGTGTGTGGAAAAGACATCTTGCTGATGCTGTGGAGGTCCAGGGTGGGAGCATGGCCCCCCAGGCTCTGCTCTGTGCCTCCCACCAGCTCCTCTGCCGGATTGGATGCTCCTGGCCCCTGTGCCCAGGTGGGGAACCCAGGGATGTCTTTTCCCACCTGCTCCTGGGCCTCTTGGCTCCAGGCACTGGGTAGGTAGCGGATGGGGTGAGGACAACCCAGTGGTGCAGAGCTGGTGCTGAGCACTGCAGCCCAACACAAAGCCGCGGGCCACGGCACCCCTGGGGAGAGCATCCCTCCCTCCGGCAGAGGCAGAGAAACTGCAATGGAAACGCTGCCTCTGAAACAACCGAAAATAGCTTTCCTGTCCCCAAAATGTCATTTTGTAAAGGCAGTCTCTGGGGGCCCCCCCGGGCTGGCAGTGGGCTGAGCGGGTGCCCCGGCGATGCTGGGTGGGCGGCCCTGCTGCCCCTCGGGGCAGGGAGCCCTGGGCAGGGGGGAGGAGGGCTGAGCCTTCCTCGGGTGTGAGTGGGGAGAGGGTCAGTGCTGGCACAGGGGCCATCAGCCCAGCCATGGGGCTGCGCAGCGGCTGGGGTTGAGGCGGGAGAAGGGGTGCAGGTGGGCTGTGGGCTGTTGGAGGGGCAGCGCTGACCTTGCGTGTCTCCCCTGCCCTAAGCCCCCCAGGGGTTGTCACCCATCCAGGGTTTTCAGGCTGGTGCTGGGGGCTGTTGGCGTGTTGACAGGCAAGAAGCTGTGGGTCAGGACCTGAGCCTGCTTTGCTGTCCCTCCCTGCCTTGTCGCTGTGTCAGGGAGGGACCGAGCCAGGGAGCGAGGGGCAGGCGCCTTGTCGCAGCGCCGGAGATATTAATAGCAGCAAACACTCTCGGTGCCTTCAAGCCAAGTCCGTTCTGGGGGAGATTCCTGCCCTTTGAAATAAGTTTCCCCTCCCCGGGATCCCTCGGGTGCCTTATCTCCCTCTCCCAGCTGTGCAGCCGGCGCGTGCCGGAGCCCCTGAGTAAGCCGTGGTGCTAATAGCCTTTGCCGTACGGTCAGCCCGGCAGTGTCTGGCTCCGTGATCGAGGGTGCCCCGCTGCCTGCACACGTGGGAGCCGAGGCTGCATCCCAGCCCGTCCCCGCTGCGTTTCCTCCCGTCGCCGTGCCGAGCCGGAGCTGTCGGTGGCTGAGCGGGCGCTGATTGCAAGGAAATTAGCCTGGTGCCATCTCCCATGTATCGAAGCCCAACCTGTGCATGATTGCACGGGGCCCGTTAATTTGTCGCTGTCACCATGGCTTGGAGTGGGGCGGTGAGCGTGGCAAGGCTGGAGGGGAGCGCGCCGGGAGGCCAGGACACGTGGCGGCACGCTGGGGTGCTACGTGCCATGCCCTCCCCCGGAGCAGATTTGGGAGCAGGGCTGGCATCACTTGTGGCCAGGCTGAGATTTTTCCCAGCCTTGCAGCTCAGGAGACCCCGGTGAGACTGGGAGTGGAAGCTGGGGCAGGCCTGGGGACGCAGGGTGGTGTGCTGGGGATGGAAGCCCTTGCTGCTCTCCATGGGGTGCCGTCGGCACGGAGCAAGGTGGGCATCCGAGGGGCAAAAAGATGGCAGTTCAGGTTAAGGAGATGCTGTGGCTGTGGTGTGCCCCAGCGCGAGCCATGGACCCGCAGACAGCGATGTCTCCGCTTGCAAAGGCTGTGCTCTTTGGAGGTCCTGGAGCCATGCTGCCCCACTGCCCCATATATCCTGGGGGCCCCCAGATCTGCTGTGCTTTGCAGGTACGACAAGCTCAGAAATGGCCCCAGATGCTCCAGACAGGCTGTAGTGTCCTTGCTTACCACTGCTCTCTCAACATGCTAGTCCTATAACGAGGGCTGGGCACAGCTCCTGGCTCTTTTCCCTTCCCCGTGCCTCAGTTTACAGGGTGTGGAGAGTCTTGGGGTGCACGCCAAGAGCCTGGGCAGGGGGACGATGGAGCCAGTTCCGCCTGTCTTGTCCCCTCTTCCCCACCACTGCTACCCTGTGCGTGGGGGCGATGAATTATTCACACCCCGTCAGGGGGGTTGTCTGCCGCCGCCTGCGTGGTGCCGACGGGGCTGACGTGCTGCCGAGCACAGAGAGCTTTTCTGTGTAAATCCCTGAAATATTTAGCGGAACTGACTTAAGAAATGCAGCTTGGGAGGAGTTAGTGCCTCAGCGTATCCTGGTGGGCTGGGGGCCATCATGGGGGGTGATGGGGGTGACAGACACACCAGGGTGGTCCGCAGGGGACCTCTGACCCGTCCTTTGCCCCACACCCACCACCCAAGTTGCTGATGGAGCTTGTGTCTGTCCATTTGTCCACCCGTCTGTTGGGTCTTTCTGCTTGTCTCTGCTGTCAGACGATGGGGGTGCCCCCATCCTTTCCCTGCACTGCAGAGGTGCTTTAGAGCTCAGCCCGCTGCCTGGGGCATGTCTGGGCCCCCACCCTGGTGCCACCAGAGCCAGGCTGCTGCCCCATCACCCGCTGCATGCTGGCTGCTGGCCGGTCGGTGCTGGGGGACCGGTGTGCAGCGCTGGGCCAGGCTTCTTCCCTGGCAGCGCCTTCCCGAGCAGACGGATCACGCCACATGCATTTTTTAACAAGATCCATCGGCTGGGAACAAGACAAGCTGTCGCCGCAGGTTTGTGATCAAAGCCAGACATGCCCTGGCAGCCCGGGGGGAGGGTGGCCCTGCACGCCACCCCTCTCCATCACATGGACAATTTACAGTGCGTTTATCTCAGCAGAGCAGGTTGGGGATCTGGCAGCTTTGCAAGTCGCAGGTGTGTTGCCCCTGCATCCCTGGGGGTACTGGGATGGCCAGTGTCCTCCTGCCCGGCATGGCGTGGCGATTCCTGAACCAAGTATCTAAGGATAGGAGCAGCCACGATGTAGAGCTCGTGCTGCTGTTGAGCTTCATGCGCATCCCTACACCCCAAAATTACACCTTCTGCTGGGAGTCAGAGTGAGCTGAGTTCACTGGCAGCCAGGGTGAGGTAGGAAAGGGTTTGTGCTTGTCCGGTGATGTGTTTTGGGCCAGATTCACAGGGGAGGTAAGGGATGTGGGGAGCTGCAGCAGGCTTTGGATGTGTAGCCAGCTGGCTGTGCCACGGCAGAGCTGTCTCCGGGGCAGCCTGGGCTGCTGGCAGCTTCCCCGTGGCCTTCCTAAGCTCGGCCGTTCGTGGATGCTGTCTGTGCACCTCAGCAAGGTAGGAGCCGTGTGCTGTCCCCTGCGCTGTACATCGCAAGCCCTGGGGTGCGTGGCCAAAGACAGCCTGAGCTCGCGGTTAGGGCACATCGCTCCTCCCAGGCTGCCTGCCCCGCGCTGAGCCTTCCTCCCACCGCCTTGCTCGGTTCGGTACTGTCCCCGTTGCTTCCCCGGCCCGGGGGGCAGGCGGGGTGGGGTGGTGGGCGCCTGCGGTGGGCCCGTGCAGCACGGCCGTGGTGTGTTTCCCTCGGCAAGCGCCAGCAGAGCCCCCGGGCTGCGCTTCGCCGTGACAGCACATCCCATGTCAGAGCCGCTGCAAATCCTGCCTGCTAACAGCTATGCAAATTACCTCATTAGTTGCCTTATTTATTTTCTCTGGCATCACGTTTTCAGCATTTCCCCGAGTCCCGGAGGCTGTGGGTCCCCGGGGCTGGGAGGAGGCAGGGGCGGCAGCGGCACCCGCACGCAGGGCTGGTTGTGTTGAGCCTTGCTCTGCGGATGGCAGTGGTGTTTGGCTCCCATGGAGCCGCCCGCCCCGACATGATGTGTCTGGGACCAGGGGCTCGCATGGCTTCCGCAGTCCCTGCTGTTGGGATCTCCCCCTCCTCATCCCTCGGCGTGCCCTGGCGCTGGGGTGAGCCTGGCTGAGCCATCCCTCCAGCCAGGAGCTACCCCGTCCCCGCCAAGCAGCCGTGGGTCTGGCATTGCTGGGATGTGTATGCCCTCCATCCCCCCAAAAAAGGTGACTGCTGGATTGAGGTATAGAGAGAACAGGGCATCTGCCCAGTCCCTGTGGACCTGAGTGGTGGCTTGAGGCTTGGCACAGGGCTGCAGATGCCCTGCATCCTTTCCACCATGACTGCCTTTCCTCGTTAATGGAAAATTGTCTCCTTCCCACTCTGATTTCCATTCCTCATTAATGGGAATGTGCTTCCTTCCCACCCTGATTTCCCTTCCTCTTTGATGAAGATGTTGTTGGCTGATGCTGTTGCAGGGGTCTTCCCTCTGCCAGCCTCAGGACAACCCCAGAGAGCCCCCACATACCCAGGTCAGGGTGGCCCTGGGCTGGAGCCCTGCTCTGGTCCTGGCCCTGGGGCGTGTGGCCCGGGCTGAAACACTTGGAAGCCCGGGCACCATCCAGGGCTGACACAGGTGGGAACGGCCCCCGAGCACCAGCCCAGCATGGTGCCCCTCAGGGATGTCATGTCCCAGCGTGTCCCTGCCCATGCTGGGCATGCACACAAGCATGTAGCTGCCTTCAAGGATGGCTGTCTCCTGGATGTGTTTTCCAGGGGTGTTCACACGCCCACGATACCTGTGATGGTGGGACAGGCTTTGCACGGGCACCAGGGGACCCACGTGCAAGTGCCAGCCCTGAAGACCTTGATCCAGCCACCCCACGGGCTTGTCTGTGCCACGCCAAGCTGCCTGCAAGCATTGTGTCCGCTCCCCTCCTTCTGTTTATCTTTTATTTTTCCCCTTCTCTTCGCGGCTGTGCTAATGAATATTGCATGGCCGAGAACCAGCATGAATCCCCCCCCCCGGCTGCTCCCCGCCCCCAGCGCAGGTACCAGCCCCATCTTCGGTGGCTTAGGAGGGACGCATCTGCTGGGAAGCCATCTCAGAGGAGAGGACCCGGGCAGGGAAGGAAGCAGTGGCTCTGCTGCGCTCCGGCACAGCTGCACGTGTCCCCTCCTGTCCCCTGTGTGCCATCAGCCGCCACAGCCGTCTGAACGAGCCGTGTCCTCGGCTCACCTCCCCGTGGCCCAGCCGCCGCTGCTCCACTGCGCGGGAGCTCTGCTCAGTGTCGGGCTGCAGCAACGGCACCGTGGCACAGCACAGACCGTGGGTCAGACCGCGGCGTGGGCTGCCCTGGGCCCCTGTGCATCCAAGCTGGAGGTGTTGCTGCACAGCCCCAAAACCTGCTGGCAGGCAGCAGGGGTGTGGGTCAGGGAAGCGGGGAACAGTGTTGCTCTCCAGTCTCCTCGAGTTTGCCGTTTATACCCTACAGCAGGGAGCTGGGCTGGTGCCCAGTGCAGGCTCGGCACTGGGAGGTGTGGGGCAGCTGCCGCCCCTGCCAGAGCACGCAGGGGAGCAGCGCCGGGGTCAGAGCCTGGAGCCGTGGTCTTCCTCCTTCCCATTGCTCTAGCAATGCCGTGTCCCCTTGCAGGGACCCAGCAGATGCTCTGGGGACACAGGCTGGTTCAAAATATCCTTTTGGGAGATGCCGTCCTTCACCCTGCAGGGCCCTGTGGGGACCGGAGTTACCCTGGGGCTGGGGGAACCAGTGGCTTTCTCGTGGCGAGGAAGCAGGTTTGGGAGAAGCACAGGCTGGGCAACAGGGCAGGAGGGTGGTGGGGTGCACCCTGCAGTGGCACCCATGGCGGGTGCAACCCAGCTGAAAGCTTTTCGGGAAGAAAGCTTGTGTAAAGGCGGGCTCAACAGCCCTTCTTTGTGGCTCGCTTTTGATTTCTGCTGGATTCATGCTTGTCCTGCTGAGGAAGAGATGGGTCAGTGACCGAGTGGCTTTGCTGCCCTTCTGCAAGGGCAAGACTTGTGGTCCCTGGTGCCAGCCTGGGGCCCGTGTGCTTGGAGGGAGCCAGTGCACATCTGTCTGCAATGCACCGTCCTTGCAAAACACCTGCTGCGGGTTGCTGGGTGCAGGGTGCAGGGGGTGAGGACGGTCCCCCGGCTCAGCCCGTGTGGTCCCCATGAGCTTCTGTCTCGGTGTCAGTGCACGAGGGCCTCTCTGGAGAGCCCAGGGCCAGCCTGGAGAGGTGATGCTCCGTTGGAAATCATTTTCGTATCCTGGACTGGTTGTAGCACCCGGGGATGCTGGTGGGCAGCCAAGCCTGGAGGTGGGGTGGTGACTTTGGTGTGGGGCTCTTCTCTCCTGCGGTGTCCCCGCAGGCTGGCATGGGGTGGTCTGCCGTGCTGATGGCGGGGCATATGAGCTCCCCTGTCTCGCAAGGCCACCATGACCAGGGTGCGCAGGACGGTGCTTGCGCCTCCCACCCGCCCGGGACACGCTGGGGTGGAGCACCCTTCCTGGCCGGGTGGGATCTGGCTCCCAAGGAGCTGGATGGCGGTTCTGGGATGGATCTGCAGACTTTGCTGTCAGGTCCTGCGGGCTCTGGCACCCTCCTGTGGCGGTTCTGCCACCTCGCCTGCATCCCACCGGCTTTCGGGGTGCTGCGTCTGCCTTGGACTGAGTTGTGCTGGCTGGTCCCCAGGGCGATGCTGTGGAGCCGGGTCTCCCGCCCAGCATGGGGGGGCAGCTGAGCTCTGCGTTCGCAGGATTTGGCCTTGCGTCACTCAGCTCACAGGATCTGATCGTCGCAAAACACTGTCCCAGCGTGTTTGTATTGTGGGTTTGAGTCAGGAGCGGGGCTCCTGGGTACCGCAGCTCAGGACAAGGTTCCTAAACCCTAGACCTGTCCTTGGGAGGTGGCAGAAGGGGACTGGGCACCACCAGCAGCCCAAATTTCTGAGCTTTTTGCTGTGGGCAGGTGTTGTGCAGGTGGTAGGTTCAGGCAGAGTGTTGCATTCACAGGCTGGCTCTGCGTCCGCTGAGCTGCCCGCTCTGCCTGGGCTGGCCTGGGCTGGCCCCTTCCTCCTGCAGGGCTGATGTCCCTTGCAGCCCTTCCCTGGCCTGGGACTTTGTGGGTGCAGGATTGCAAGCCCCCGCTGCAATGTGTGTTGTGCCTTGCTGTAGGGTCTCCCCAAACCTGGCTCAGCCCTGCAGCAACCGGTGCCTGTCCCCACCACCCCAGGACACTGTCCAGCATGGTGGTGGGGCTCTCTGTTGGGGGGATGCCCCCCTTTGTAGGGGCATAGTCAGCATAACAGGCAGGGAGAGCTTGGTTTAGAGGGGATGGCCCTTCTTTGGGGGAGCAGGGGGTGATGTTACCCCATACCAACCCCTGGAGGGTCTCCTGCCCCTTCCCTTAGGGCTCCTTGTTGAGGCATTGGTAGGGACTGGGCAGTCTGACTGTTCCTGGGCAGGTCATGCCTGCACCCCCTTTCCCATCCCCGGGAGCACAGAAGCTAGATTTTCCATCAGGTCTCTTTTTCTTCGCTTCCTCCCCATTAATAAGAGATGAAGCTTATGAGATAATAGAGCCTGGATGGATGCAGAGCTGAGAGATCCTGCTGGTGTGGGGTGTGGAAAGGGAACTGCAGCTGGGAGAATGTGATGTGGGAAAGGGATGTGGTCGCCAGTCTGCACAGAGCATCTCGGGCCAGCTCTTGGAGCAGGGAAATCCCACTGCTGCAACGCGCCAGACTGTCTTCTGGCTCTGACATACTGTGCAAGATAGCACCTCGCTGCCAGGCTGAGCTTTGGAGCGAACCGCTCTCAGCCTGGGCGGTCTGGGAGTCTGACTCCTCTTCGTCTCATCCTTGAACCGATCCTTGTTTCCTCCCCCGCGTGGAGCCAGTGGGATTGGGAACAGATGCCTGGGGATGCAGGACACTCGCAGTGCTGGAGGGCTGATGCCCGGGGATGCAGGATGCTTGCAGTGCTGGAGTGCTGTTGCCACAGGGATGCAGGAACTCGCAGCGCTGGATGGCTGGTGCCTGAGGATGCAGGATACTCGGAGCGCTGGATGTTTGATGCCCAGGGATGCAGGACACTCGCAGCGCTCGGTGGCTGATGCCTGGGGATACAGGAACTTGCAGCGCTGGATGTTTGATGCCTGGGGATACAGGAACTCACAGCACTGGATGTTTGATGCCTGGGGATGCAGGACACTCACAGCACCGGCTGGCTGGGGCGGATGGTTGATGCCTGGGGATGCAGGATGCTCACAGTGTTTGGTAGCAGGAGTGAAGGGCTGATGCCCGGGGATGCAGGATGCTCTCGGCGCTGGCTCCACTCCGGAAGGAGCATCCTTCCCTGCTCTCGGAGAGAGGCGGCCCTGGGATGCAGCAGTGCCTCATTGGTCAGCGGGACCTGTGGAGTCTGCGGGTTGCCATACCAACCTGCCTCCGATTCCCGGCCAGCCGGGTCGAGCTGGTGGCGAGGGGCGGACCAGGAGCCAGGGGCAGCCCGGGGCTCTGCCAGCCGTCCGTCCGCCTCTCCCGGAGAGCTGGCTGGCACCGCGGGTCTCCCCGGCCCCCAGCACCCCTCTGCCGATACCCCCCGTCTCTCCCCGCAACTTCGCCCCACGGAGGGGGCCGGCGGGCGGGCACGACGCAGGGGGTCCCAGCCCCTCTGGATCGCAGCCGGTCTGCACCGGAGCATCCCAGCAGAAAACTTCCCGGCTGGCTGCCTGCCCTGCCGCCTGGGAGCCGGGGCTGGCGGCTGCCGGGCGCTGCCGGTGCCCGCTCCGCCGGGCTGGACCTGCCGCCGATGCCCGCGGGCTCGCTTGGGGCACGGAAGGCTCTGTCCTCCCCCCGGGCATCGCGGGCTGCTCGGAGGAGCTGGGGGGCTGTTCGGCGGCCCGGAGGGGGTGCGACCGGGTGCCTTGCCCAGCGCTGCGAGCTGGAGCCATGAGCCACTGCCAGCAGCGCTGCAAGAGGCAGCTGGGCCGGGTGATCCACTTCTTCTACCAGTTTGTCACCGGGACCCTCACCCAAGGTAGGTGCTGCCCTGGGGGGGCACGGGGACTGTTCTGTGGGAGGGGGTTGCTGTCTGGTGGACTCTGTGGGGTTATTTGGGGAGGGGGGGAAATACTGTTTAGGTGCTGAGCGATTCAGCCCCAGACGGAGGAGTTGTACCAGGCGCCGTGTGGGGCAAAGCTGAAGGTGCTCACGGGAGGCAGTGAGAGCCCATGAAGGTCCCCTGTGGACCTGGGGTGACGGAAATGTTTTACTGGGGGAGGGGGGAAGTGGTGTGGTGAGAAAACTCTTGTGGAGATGAATCGCAGCTGGGCTGACCCATCCCTTTCATGCCAGGCATCTGCTGCCTCCGAGGATGGGGCTGCGCCCTCCATCCATCCGGCTGGAGAAGCCCTGGGTGTGCCCATGGGCTGGGGCAAGGACACACCCTGGTGCCTGCATCCACCCGTACTCATATCCTGGGGTGCTGCCTGGTCCTGGGGACAGTGCTGCATGCTCTGTGCTCCTCAGTTCGCTGTCACAGGCGTGGCAGGACCCGCATCCCCCTGCCAGCCCTTGTGCAGCCCAGCCAGCTGGCCAGGACCCCCTCTTCTGGATGTGAGCCCAGAGCCACATCCTGACCCCAATGGGCACATCTCCGGGAGGTCGTCATGTGCCTGTGTGTGCTGGGACCCTGGGTGCCCAGCTCCTGCTGCCGTCCCCGTGCCTGGGCCAAGTTGTCCTCCCCATGGCCTGGCCCCACCAGGGACCCCCCGGGCTGCCACCCTGGGCCACAATGGTGCTGGGGAGGGATGCGCCGTGCCGGGAGTGCGGGGAAGGCCTTGTTGGGCCAACGTGGCAGCGTCACACCTTGGAGCGGGGCTGGGACTTGCACCGCCTTCGCCAGGACCCAGCCTGCCCGGAAAAATCCTCCCAGATTCTGTCCCCTCCTCACCTGGGGGGAGCCCTGAGTCTCCCCAGCCTGTGCCTGTCCCTGGGGCCAGTGTATGGTGGGGGCACGCTGAGGGTGCTCTTGGCACAGCGCTGGGGGCTGGGACACGGGAGCAGTATCCGCCCTGTGAGCCGTGCCCAGCTGCCATGCCACCTCCCTGCCCGCAGAGACCCAAGCTCTGCGATGGAGGGTCGCCTGGCCCCGGGAAACTCTCCCCATGGACATTTCCCATCGCTTCGCAGCCCCGTGGGCCCTTCAGGGCTCCACGCCAGCCCACAACATGTCAGTAGGGGAAGAGGTGCCAGGGTAAGCGTGGGCCTGGCGGAGCGGCGTGCCAGGCTCTGGGGGCTGGATGTGCCCGCAGGCAGCACCGGGTCTGTCCCCTCTAGCTGGCTCCAGCGGGCACCAGCCAAATAGCCCGGAGCGGAGAGGGCAGAGGATGAGTCAGCTGAGTCCAGCCCCGGGTGCAAGGGGCAGAGCTGCAGGGGATGGAATGGAGCAGGAAGGGGATCTCGGGGTGCTCCCGTCCCCACCATGTGCGAGGATGTCCTGTAGGTCCTTATCCCAGTGGTGTCAGCTTCTCAGCTGGGCACTGTGGGCTTGGGGCTGTAGTGGGTGTCCCGCCAGGGCCGGGTCTCTGGGATGGCCGTGTGCAGTGCCGAGCAGCCAAGGGCTCAGCCCTGTCCTGTCCCCGCAGCCCTGCTGGGGTGTGCAAGGTGGCCGTGCTGCGTGGAGCTGGGATGGATGCGGAGAGCAGGGCTGGCAGGGGGGTGCCAGCTAGCACCACTCACCCATTTCTCAGTGTCCGTTCGAGCTGTGGGAGAGGCCAAAGTGGGGTGAAACTCAGAGCCAGGCAGATCTGTGCCCCCTTAAGGCTTGGAGCTTTCGGCTGGGAGTGGGATGTGGGGCTTGCACAGCCTTCTCCCCTCTGCAGCATCCCCTCCTCCCCAGCCACTGCTCCAGTCACCCACATGCTGTCCCCTGCCCAGCCTCTATCCTCCCCCATTGGCCCCTTTTGGGGGGCAACAAGACCCTCTGCCCTCCCAGTAGAGGCAAAGGAGGTCCCACAGAGCTCACTGCGGGGGTGCCCAGACAGAGGGGCCCCGGGGTGAGGTACCCTCCCAGCTGGGTGCCCTGGGGAGCCAGCCAAGGACGGGTCGCTGATGGGGGAAAAGAGAAATGACTCAATCAATTAACCAGATTAAAACTGTGACTTCACCTCCCAAAAATAGCGTTTCGCCAATATTTTAATGTGCTTATTAATAATCTGCTCGTGCTCTGATTAGCAGCAAGGTAATAAGGGATCAGCTGTAACCTAAATTTAACTCTCCCTAATGGATGATGGCCCCGAGAACCAAAAAAAAAGAGAGGCTCCTATCCATCAGGCTGGCCCCCCCCGGGGGTGTCAGCAGCACCCAAGGGAGTGGGGCAGCTGCTGCCCAGCTGTGCCCTGGGGGCCATCACCTCTGCTGTGGCCCATCTGGTCCCATGGCACATTTTGGGGGGGGTAGTGCCCTAGCACCCTGCGGCACTGGGCTAGGAGCACCCTAGGGGTAGCCACAGAGGTGGCTCCCATGCAGGGAAGAGCCTGGCCGTGCTCAAGGCGCGTGGTCCCTCCCAAAGAGATGGCTCCCTTGGCGATGGGCGACTGCCCCACTCCCTCCCCATCCCCTCCTGTCCCGCAGCGGGGGACAGTCCCCCGTGCCCAGCCGCTGGCGGTGCTGGAAGGATGGGGACAGGGACCAGCCACCTGGATAGCTGATGGCTCTGGGTGTTGCCCGTGGTGCGCTGTGTGCACGGAGCTGCTTTCTGTGCAAGAAGCCCTGCTCCTGGGCACTTCTATTTATACCCAGCGGGTCGCTGGTAGGGTGGTTAATTTTAGCTGGGTGGCAGGGCTGTGCTGCCGGCAGCACCGGAGAGTCGGGGTGGGGGTGGCTGGGTGGGGGACGCTTCACAGCTGTTATTGTCACATCCCAGAGAGGGACAGGTGGCATGGACTCGGTACCAGCCTGGGCTGCCTGTCCTGCCCCAGCTGTGCCTGAGGCAGCGTTCCAGGGCCTGCTGCCCGACCCAGCAGAGCTCTGGGCGCGTGCCAGGGCTGCTTCACCACCCTGTCCTGTGTCACCAGTGGATGCTCAGCTGGTCTTGGGGGAGAGAGAAGGGAAGGGGGGACAGACCCAGACACCTGGATTCTGCACCCTGAAAGGGGCACAGCTGGGGTGACACTGTGCTCCTCACCCCATGCCTGGGTGGTCACGTCTCCTGGCTGTAGCTGCAGGGGTGGGGATGGGACGTCTTATATGCAAGAGGTGTCGGGGTGAGACACTTGGGTCCAGCATCTTCCCCAGCCAGGTGCCCCATGGGGTGGCCAGTGGGCCCAAGCTTGGTCCAGGGACCAGGGGTGTCTCAGGCATGGATACAGCTAATCCCGTCGGGTTTGGGGTCTGCCAGTGACTGCCCCAAATTCACAGTGGCACTGCCTGAGTGCCCCTGGTGTTGCAGAGCAGCAACCAGGCTGGCTCTGGCTCCAAGCTGAGAAAAGGAGAGGCTGATCCTGGGCTTCCCCGGGGAGGGAGGTGCTGTGGTGGGGTGCAGGGGACAAGATGCCAGCACCTCTCTGCCAGACCCAGCTCTCTGGGCCGGCAGGGCTGTGGAGATGCCTTCCTCCGAGGCCCGGTGTCTGGAGCAAGGACGGGCGCAGGCATCCCAGCGGAGATCCTGGCATCTGCCAATCCTGGGCTGCAGCATCGTTCCCTGGGGAGCCCAGTTTCCAGGACTCCCAGCTCCTCCTGTGGGGTGGCAGCGAGGGGCTGAGCCCTGAGGGTCCAGGGGTCACCGGTGAGCTCAGAGCAGCCCTCGGGCTGCGGCAATGCCTTGCTGGCCCAGCAGCACGGAGACTCAGCCACACGTGTAGCGAGCCCCATCTGTGCTCTGCCCCCTGCTTCCTTCTCCTGGCTGACAGTGCCACTCTCTCCCCCTGGGCTGGGAGGGTTATTTTTAACTGTTTGCCATGTGCTGCTTGAGCACAATTAAGGTAATTGGTTTGGGAGCCTGGCTCTCACACGCCGCTCCCAATTACCTGCGTGCCTGCCCATGCAGCCCCCCGCCTCCCTGCCCGGTGTGGCGGGGGACTGCGGGGACAGGGCTGTCCCAGATAGCGTGGCGGGGCTGGGCGGGGGGCGCGAGCGGGCACAGGGGATGGAGCCATGGAGAGGACATCCCTGCACAACGACAGCCTGCTCTATGCCTCCCTGATTGCCATCCTCCTCCTCATCTCCTATTGGTTCACCACCCGCTGCTTCAAAATCATCAGCGGCATTGAAGGTATGGGGTTGGGGACACGGGGGGACAGGGTGATGCTGGCCTGGCCTGTTCCCTTCCACAAGCCAGGTGGTGAGGCGAGATGGGCGCTTGGTGTGGGAGAGGGGGATTGAGGACCCTCGCCTTCTGCCTCTCTGGTGTATCTCATTCTCATCCTCAGTCACTTTATTTGCTCCTCCTGGTCCCAGTCCTGTACCTCTGCGTGTGAGAGCAGCCGGTGGCAGCCACGGCCAAGCCAGTGGTGCCCAGGGCTGCTCCAGGGGCGCCCAGGGCTGCTCCGGGGGCATCCGGCTCTGCCGTGCTGCCGACCCCTGGGTACCGATGCCCCTTGCTGCGGGACACGGATGCAGACAGGCTCCCTGGTGCCTTGCGCTCTCTCGGGGGTGCCCCATGCCAATGCTGGGGCCTCAACCTGCATTTTGGGGCTCTTGGTCCCTTTGGGCATGACCTACATCTTTGCTGCTCAGCTGGTGTGTTCAGGAGCTCTGGGGTGTGGTGGGGGTCCCGGTTTCCCGGATGAAGGATCTCTCTGAGCCCTGCTGCAGTGGGATGTACGTGCCGGGGGCTTTGCAGGGTGAGATCCCCAAGGCAGGGAGCGGGGCAGGAGTGGTGGCACCGGCACCGCACGTCTGAGGACGTGCAGTGCCTCTCCTGACCGGGTCGTGCGTTTCTCCATCTATCTCTGTGACCTCTCCCTGCACAGCTGAGCCAGGGTCTTCTGGCTCTTCCCACAGCCTGGCCAAACGCTGGCTGGCTGCAGGGGTGAGGAGCCACCCCTAGGAGTGATGCCTCTTGGTGAGTTGGGGGGCAAAGCCCTGTCTCACTTCTGGCAGGGTGTGTATGTTTTGGCTGGCTCTTCAAGCATCCCTTGCAGGTGGCTGCAGGTCTGGCTCCATGGGCGAAACCCCTTGTGTGGTCCTGTGTGTCTCCTCCATCCTCGGGGCAGCTCCAGATGGAGGAGCATCTCCGCAGACATGGGTGAGCCGAAGGGATGATCCCCTAAAACACCCCGCAGCCCGTCTGGGGCTGCCCTCAGTGGGAGGGGATGTGCTCTGGGTGACCAACTGTGGTGAGTTTGGGGGTGCTGGGAGGGGGGCTCTGGTGCGGTGTGTGGCACTCGGGACGTGAGACTGGCGCTGGGTGCCTGTGCCGGTCCTGGTGGGATCCTGTGTCATGCTGCAGCGAACAGCGGAGGGCTTTTATTAATGGCTCCAGCACGGAAATGAGTAATCCTGGCATGGTGGCGGGGGGGTGATTTATTGCTGCTCTGCTGGGGAGGCTGGCTGGCACGGGACGGGCACGAGGGCAGGCGGGGACGCTGTCGCTTGATGGCTGACCTGCCACTGCGCCCTTCGGCCCCAGCATCCCACGACACCGGCAGAGACGTGCGAGGGGCCGACGGCGGTCTGCTCACGTGGGCTGAGCAGCTTCACTTTGCAGAGGAGCTGCCCCAAAACCTCTTTGCTGGGACAAGTCCTGGCTCAGGCCGGAAGGGCTCCTCTACTGCTGTTTCTGGCCAAAACCAGGTTGCATAAATAGCCCCATAACATGCAGGGCAGGCATCGGCCCCGGGAGCAGCTGGAGGAGAGGATGGGCTGCAAGCAGGGCTCAGCAAGAAAAATGGCTTTTAAAATGCAGTTGACATCAGGGGGAAACTTCCTCTGAGAGTGCAACAGGCCTGCGCCACCCTGTCCCCAAAGGGACTGGCTCGGAGCAGGGGCAAAGCCGGGAACCAGCCGGGTGAAATCCAGGCTCAGTGCCTGGAAACTCACCTCTTTCCAAGAAAAGGAAATGTCAGGTCTGAAAACTTCCAGCCTGAGGGATGTTTCCCCGGGGAGGACTTTCATCTCTCTCCCCAAGCCGGCTCTGATGCATGGCTGGCATCTTCTGCTGGCGTCAGAGCCTTGGGAACGTGCCCCAGGCAGGCAGGAGATGCCCAAGGTGGTGGCACAGAGCCGCTAGATAGCCCAGGCCATGCTGTGACCTGGGACTGAGCCATCAACCCTCTCCATCACCTGTCAGGGGACAAACCTGCAGCCTCCTGGGCTGGGAATGGGGAACAGGGTGGGGGTCCTGGGGGGCGGGTGTGGGGCAGCCCTGCTGGGAGGTCTTGTCAGCATCCGCCAGAACCTCTGCCATCCCCTTCCCCCTGCGCAGGGTGATGTTTCTTCACCCGGTGACATATTTCCCCCTGGCACAAAAACAACAGGGAGGAAAAGGGGCTTTCTGTCCCGGTCCCACCTGCAGGGCCCTTTGTGGGGGCAGGAGGGCCCTAGAACGGGGCAGGGGGTCTGCGCCATAGCCTGGGCATGGCCACCCCACATGTACCTGGGGCTGCCAGCCTTGCTCCTGGTGGGGACGAAGCAGGGTGGGGAGCAGCTGTGGCATGGAGGCAGCCCTGCTCCCTACCTGCCACACCAGTGCTGGAGCTGGGACTGGTCTTGCTTCATGCCCCATGTGTGATTTGTCCACCGGGGGATGGGCAGTGCCAGCAGCGTCCCCGGGGGAAGCCGTGTGCCCCAAGGGGTGCTAAGCCCTGGGGATGGGGCAGGGACCAGTGGACACCTGGCTCCCCGGTTGTCCCTGTGGCCTGTGATTGAGCAGCCAGGCAAGGGATGGGATGTTGTTAAAAAAAGCAGGAGCTAAATATAGCCCCGTTGGCTGTGTGTGGATGTGTGCTCGAGGCACGCCGATGCCTGGGTTCGCTCTCCACCTCCAGCTGCTGCGTGACCTTGGCTGGGTCACTTGGTCTGTCAGGGTTCCCAGCCCCTGCATCCCCTCCTCTCCTGCCTGTTGCTGCTCTGCCTGTGGGTTTGGCAGTGTCTCGGGGATCCTACGTCGCAGCCCCCACTCCCAGCCCGTTCCCCCAGCCCTGCTCCCCGTCTCCCCTTGGCTCTCCCGGTGAGACAGCCGGACCCATCTGCCTGCATGCAAATGGAGCAGCTGGACCTGTTGCCCCAGCCCCTCCCCAGGAGAGGAGTGTGGGGACCTTAGGGTGCTCAGCCATGGTGGTCCCTGTGGGCCAGGCGTCTGTGTGGGGCACAGAGGACAAGTCTGAGTCATCCCCATCCTGGATGTTTAGCCAGTGCCCAGCGTCCTGTCCCCTCCCCGTGTCCATCCCCCATGGGAACCGAGTGCCTTTTAATATCTGTGGCCCGTTTCCTTAGCAACTGCATTAAGCAAATCGATGGAGGTGGTGTCATTGGAATGGGAGGGCATGCCTCCTTCCCCCCCCCCC
>Ga0065711_1004524_pt1 | contig 27827 bp, 22 predicted proteins | sample Hoacrofraction12_FD_59098 | JGI IMG/M metagenome (GOLD analysis project Ga0065711, IMG submission 59098) | Hoatzin crop microbial communities from Cojedes, Venezuela - Epithelial fraction 12 v2 (version 2) | ecosystem: Host-associated > Birds > Digestive system > Esophagus > Crop | place...
TGTTAGCGGAGAGCGCCCGGTGCGGGAGGTGTTGCCGCGGTCCCGCCGCCGGTCCCGGGCCGCCTGCTGCTGGGGTACGGCGTGAGGCCGGTGTGGGTGTGGTGCTCCGGGAGCGCGGGGCGGGTGCTGTGAGGCGCTCGGTGCCGTGAGGGGCCGGGGGAGCAGCGCGGCCTTCCCTGCGGGGCTGGCGGTTTCACCACGCCGCGGAGTTTGGCCTCGTCCCCCCGAAGCTCCAGGCTGTGGTTGGTGTTCGGCTGGGCAGCAGCCTTTGGGCCGTGGCAGGCGCGTTGGGCGCTCGGTGCCCGCTTGTGTCGCTTTGCGGTGGCCCAACACCCTGAAATCAACCATCGCCCAGCGTGGGGATCCTGCCTTCGTTTCAAGGTGGCTTTTTGTCAATTAGTTCATCTGTTCCATGCTTCAAATTCCGTGGTGTGTTTTCTCTGTTCCTTAGCTAGAGAAAATGGTTACTCTGTTCTAGTTTATGTTTTTGAGCTCTGCAAAAGGAGTTACAGAAAAGCACTCAAAGCTAAGCCACCGTCTTCATTAAAATTAATTGTATGTACAAGTCTCTGTATACAGAGTAAGATCTTGATGAAATGCTCAACCATATGGTAAGGACTCATTCTAGATGACATGTAAAATTTACTGAATTCTAATAAACTGTATCAACACTTGAGAACAGTTTACTTAACATTGGAGAGCTGTGTAAGTTCACTGCAGCGTTTGTTGGAGTTGTTCCCTAATCATTCTGGGTTAAGTGGTTGCCTACACGAATAAAATACATTCTGAGGGCTTGTTCTATTATTGAACTGATTGCTATTAAAAAAAAATAAAATGGCAGTGTCCTTTCTTTTCTATAAGAGGTTTATTGAAGCTGATACTCAAAATGTGTGACTAGTACAAAGGTGAGTGATTGTATCCAGTTATTTAACATGCATGAAGTGTTTACTGAATGCTATTAATTAAGATATAGTCACCGATATTGCAAGTTCTTGGAGATTATATGTATATAAAATGTGTGCTCTTCTTTTTCTTAGCCTGGTCGTTTTGAAAGAACTATCAGTATGGAAGATAATGAGATGAGTTATAGTGAGGAAGAAGAGCAAAAATCTCTTCTGCCGTTTCAGGAAGAAGAAGAAGACAAAGCTGTTCATTTCTCTAATGTGGAAGAACCCTGGGAAGGTGAAAATAATGAATTGTTTTGATAACTCACAAAATCCTAACATTAATGTGTCTTCTGATTTAGTAGGCGGGCTCAGTACAGTTCTGGGGTTGAATGATGTTGCAGGTAAATGCAGTGATTCCAGTAGGCGTTCTCTAGCGTTACGCTACAGAGCTGTAACTAATCCACATCAAACCCGTTATTTCTATAGCAGTAAATTCTCTTTTTAACTCTGTAAGGCCTTTTGATTCAGAGTTATTGATGGTAAAGATCTAGTATTTGACAGGATGGACTTGATTCAGTTGTTCATATATTGGTATTTAATGCCACTTGAAGTGTGCTAGAGTCTCTCGTCTGGCTCCAGAATGGCATAGGCCTTCCACAGATTGAACTCTGTGAAGAGGTTGGATGCCCTAAGACATCTAAATTTGCACCAGATACCTCTTAATAGGCAGCCAATTTCTCTAACTGTGTCCAAAAATATGTTTCAGTATATTATATGAGGCAACATATCTGCCAATTCACAGATTATCATGTATGGTGAGTGCCGAATACCGATCTTTTTGTTAGAGAGTTCTTAATCTATTCTTTTCTCATTGTCATTTTCTTGATCGCATAAATACTTCACCAAAAATTTTCTACCTTCACAGTACAGTAGGATAAGGTAGTGTAAGATAATCAAATTAAAGTGTTGGCCAAAACCTGTCAATACATTAGCCTCCCCTGCTGTGTTTTTTGATCATGGTTTTTTTTCCACATGAATTGGATCGTTGGTGACACTTCCATAAGGAAGGCAGAGAGCATTTTCCTGTTTCGGTTTGCAGGTGTACAATAGTAGTCCTGTGTGGTTTGCCATGTGAATTTTTTTTATGTATGCTGCAGTAATGCTATAAAAAGTCACCTCTGATTCTTCACTTTTTAACTTGACAGCAAGTATACTACAGCTTTGCATTTTAAAGTTCAAAGTTTATATTAAACTGTTGTTTTAATATCTGTTAGAATACAAGCTTGAAGAAGAGTTGCCTGGTGGCAGCAAGATGGGAAACAAGGATGCTTCTGAAGGAGTTCAAGACAAATCTGATTCTAGCGTGTAAATAACTTGTTTTGTTACCAGTTCTAACAGTAATTCCCTTTATAGTGTTAACTTACCTTTCAAGTGGAGGTCTGGTTAATTCAACTATGCATTTTTTGTCAAATTAGTCGTAGGCAGCACAGACCTTTCCACAAAACCCACATGAAATAGGTTGCTACTGTTAAAACAGTGAGCTGAGTAAGATGGACTCTGGAGACTTTTTGATCTGAAGCCAGTGTGGGTATGTACGTACAACACAGTGAATGCACCACATTAACGTGGGCTAATTGGCTCTCTTCAAAGAAGTGTTACACTAACCAATTTACACTTCCTCTAAAACCCAGCCAGCCATTGTTACATATTATTGTAATAATATGTAGTGTTGTGTTTGTATCCCTCTGTACTTGTAGAACATCAGGAGCTGTTGGAAAAAGAGAAGTTTGTCTGCTGAAAAATATCAGTGTTGCATTGTAAGGTTTTTAATATATACAGTTTTGTACCACTGTGTAAAGTCAATTAGCACAGGATTGGTATGATGATAGGTTGATTTTACAAGTAGGTGGTACAGTGGGTTTATTCCTGAAGAAATGAATTTACATGTAATGGAGGTCATGCATGAAAAGGAATTTGGTGATTTGACTGTGGCCTTATGTAGTTGCTGCTGTCTTCCCAAAGATCAAAGCACAGTTTGGCTTCCTTTGACAAGGCTGTTAATCTCTGCCCTGGAATGACCTGCCATGGGGTTATAAGGCATGATGAAAAGCTCAAATAATGTTTATTAATATACGTACGTGGGAAGTTGCATAGCACATATGCCTACTGCCAGTAGATGTTGGCAGTGTTACTGTTATCAACAGAGAAACTCAAAATACACTAAAATGATTTAAAAAAATCAAACAAACGAAACCCAGACCAAACCTTCAGACCTCTTCTTGCTCTGTGTTTAAGCAGACCAAAATAAGAGAGATTAGTTCACCTCGCAAACTGGTCAGTTGTGTATAATATGTTTTAAACTAGTTTAGAATATTCCCTTTAAAGTTTAAATTATTCTTCAAGGAAACTAGAATTTGCAAACCCTAGGTATAATCAAGAGGAGCTGCAGGCATTTCAGAACATAGACATATAATTAGTGCGTTAAATGTGGCTATAAACATTCAACGTTAGATATCCAAGTCTAAAAATCTTGGTTTGTGTACATGCATGTAAACTTCTTGTACAGATTATGTTAATTTTTTCCTTATTTATACTGGTCGTATTTATAACAGTTCTGCTAGAATAAGAGTAAAATGTAAAACAGCCCACGAATGCATCTGTGGATGACGTACAAACTTTGTGTAACTTTTCAGTTTCTCATTAAGTTTTAATTGTTAATTGTGTGTTTCAATCCAAAGGGAAAGCTTGGAACGCTGTTTGGGCAGCATTAGTAATATGCAGGCTCTGAAGCCTACAGATAGAATTTGCTCATTAACCTTACAGAGGAACCTCAAAGAGCTCAACAACATAGCCAAGGAAAAGGAACTTGAGGTCCGAGAAGCCAGGTTCGTGCTTAAGCAAGCATAATTCATCAGCAGAAGTCACCATCAAATAGTGGGAATCTGTATCTGTTATAGATATTAGAGTTTGTAAAATTTTTTCATGAAAGTTGTCTGATGCAAACATTTGTTTTAAAGTAATATATTCACTATATACCCAAGCCCTCATAAAGAATTAAGGATCAAAGATAACAATTAATTATTTGAAGAAACGAAGCACAATAATGAATGTTAAAGAAGAGGTGTTTGGTCTGGGAGAGTTAGATGCTAATTCCTTTCAGTGATGTCTGCGCAATCCTGCTGGTTCGACAGTTGGAAACATCAAGTGGAAAATTCATTGTAAACACTTTCTGAACTGTGATGGAAATGGTACATTGGAATTGGTGAAGTTACATACTTTAATCTAAGCACCTGCTGTGAGTGTTTTGCGCTGTTAAAGTCACAGAGGTGTTCTTCAGCAGCAAATGTATCTGAAGAAGGCTAATGCGAAAAGATGCTGTTTGGGCTGTTGTCATTTTTGATAATATCTGAACTGTGGATGAAGTCAGAATAAACTCATGTTACATTTTTCTGGATTCATGGGGAAAAGGTTTGAAATGAACAAGGGCTTCTGAAAAACGTCTTAAGATCCTAAAATAAAAAGCAGGATGGGGGCGGGGGGGTAGCATTGAAAGAGTCCTAGCTAAGAATCTTGCCCCCAAAAGGAAGCATTTCATGGGAAAGAGTAAAGCAGTTACAAAATAAAAATAATCTGTTTGTTTCTTGCAGAGACAAGCTGAGTACCTGTCAGCTGCGGATGCAGATGCTGGCAAAGCAGCTGGAGTATGTAGACATTGAAATAGAGAAAGAGGAGGCGGCTGGCAATGTGTAGGTGGAGAGTGTTTCTGGATACCAAAGACTGCAGGCATTCACTGTGCTTGTCTGTGTAATTACTGAGATAAACTTTCCTGTTTTCATCTCTTNGTGTTGTTGAACAGTTGACTGAATTTTTAAGCANGTACNTTAAGATGTNAATAGATCAGTGATGAAGCNCATTGCCATTCTCNGGCTAAGATGTAACTGTGTTGGCTTGGAAGGTGTTCTGATACAAGAGCATTGCGCTTCCAGCTAGTGAGCAATGTGTTCACTCCCACGCTGGTGGACACTAATATGGCAGCCACTTTTTGTTTGATGTATTTCCAGCAATAATTCATCCTTTTGAAATAAAGAATAGTGGTGTATTGGCTTGGGGATCATTGATCCCTAGGCTTTCTGGTCTAGAGGTAATATTCTGTTAGGTAAATCGGTGTAGAAAGAGGTGGAAATGTAGGAATGGATAGGAAAGAGGTATGTATTTCAAAACAGAACAATAACAGGTTATTAAATCAGCCTAGCCCACTACTGTCAGTTGTAGTTATCAGGGTCTCAATCACTTGTATTCAGTATGATGAACCAACACCAAGGTGCTGTGGCAGTTTTGGAGGTCATGGTCTTGCTTCTGGTAACTATTACAATCAGGATATATATGTATATATATATATATGCCATTTCTTTCCCTGTTAGTTTTATGTTGTGAAATGCATGAATGCCTTTCAGGAGTAGCCCTGCATACAGGAGCTGTTCTGAAACACTTTTCGTGTAAAGTGGGAGGCAATTTACTGTACCCTTCACATTTGGTTTAAATAGAAAGAAGTGGGTGGCTTGTGTGCCAGGAACCGGTGTATTGTGAGCAAACTTCGCAGCTGCATTTTATGACCTGTGTTAATCTTTAAGTTAGTATGTCGATGAATGATAGAATGATAAAGGTAGGTTAGCTGCCAGCGTGGAGTAGCTGCTTAAACAAAAATGAGGAGTTGAATGCTAACGGGACTCCTGTGCGGGTTGCTAGTACTCCCTGTCCAGGATCTCGGAGACAGCCTTGGTAACGAAGACCAACAGAGACAGAAGAGCATTGTAGCTTTTATGCTTAGGACGGGTCGAATTGTGAGGTCTTGGCATGCAGAAAAATGGCAATCCTCACAATCTATTGTATTTAGCAAGTGAGTAGTGCAGTAGGAAGATTTGGTAAATTTCTGGCTTACGAAGCTCAAAGGCATTGTGGTTTAGCAATAATGAGAATACTAGCTGAGTTAGCATTACTGATGCCCAATTAAAAATTTTGAAGTTAGGGTAATAACTGCAGGTTGAAGGCCCATTTCCAATTTTCATTTTGAGGAAGGGAGTTTTCTGAATATAGTCAGTTCACTGTCTACTGATTCTGTCGTATACTGTCTACTAGTTTTCCTGGGTAGAGAAGACCAAGAAGACTTATTAGTTCCAATTTCTTTCTGATTGTTTCTTTTTAATGTTAACAGGGCAGCCTTGTCCCGCCTTCAGGCAATGCACAGACGACTGTGTACTGAACTGGAGAAAGAGAAGGATTTTGAGTTGAAAATTGCTTTGACACTAAAAGAGAAAATGTAAGTCAGAGAATGAGAAAACTGTGATGGAAGTCAGTCTTTAGTATGGTCTTCATATGCTGTTTAATGGATTCAGAAGTTAATCACTACGAAAGCTGCTTGTAAATACTGAACTACATAATTTGAGGTCATGTGAGGTTGGTTGACTGCAGGGTAAAGAATCTTGAGAGCAACTTTTAGCCCGAACAGTTCATTGCTTGTGGAATTGGTTGCTGTGGCTCAGCTCCTGAGTTAGTTTTGCACATGTAAATGAAGTTTTGATTTTGTTTGGAGTTGTGCATACATTGTGGGCCTAAACAGCTCTCATTTTAAATGGAAAATAAGCTGAACTAAAGTAGACCTGCCTGTGATACTGATCTCTGAATGAGCATAAACACCTCTAATTTATGCCTCTTAGTGTTTTTTATAGGACAGAAATGAAAAAATTGAAATTGAGAATGATCGAGGCATTGTAGCGGTACTGTGTATTTTTATAAGCTGATATTCGTGCTTGTAATTGCTTGTTCACACAAATGAAATTATTTACTTACATCAGACAGAATAAAACTATATTTTGCAGAAGGCAAGAGGTGAGTACGTTTATATTTTGGCACCAGAGGTACAACTACTAATGCCACCATGTCAAAGGAAGAACACAAGCATGGGCTTATAGATGTGATTAACCAAAATACAGTATGTACTGCTGCAGTGTTGTAGAATAGCTTTAAAATGCTTGACTTGTTTATTGTGTTATTAGCAATAACTATATTAATCTATTTATTTGTATCCTGATGATATCTAAATTCCTTCAACAAAGCATAGCAGAATAACAGCTATGGCCTGTCCTTGAAGTTATGTACTGTTGAAGAAAGCTATTTTCCTAAATTTTCTTGGGTTTCATATTTTATGCTGGGTAAATGTTAATTTGAGAAACAGAACATTGAGCTTTATTTTTCCTTTTTTTTGACTGATATTTTTTAGGTCTTGGAAATGAGATATGCTATTAAATATAAGCCTTAGTCTGAAAGGTACAATACCTGTGTCAGTAACAGGGTATGATTTACAGTATAATTTAAAAAGATAAAACATGGCTAGATTTGCATTTTCGCCATAGAGCCTTACCTACTCAATAGCCTGAAGTAAGTGAAAGAATTTCAGCATTTCAGTGAAAGCAGCTCACACTTTGTTTTAAAGGCTTGAGATGTGGCAGATAGAAACTGAGCAGGGAAAATATGAAGTCCTCTGTGAACAGCTTACAAAAGATGAGGAGGAGCTAGAGAAGCAATACCAAGAACGAGCCAAAGTGCGGATTTGGAAGGAAAAAATAGCAGCACTGCAAGCAGAAGAAAATCGGCAGTCTAGAGAAAAGTAAGCGCCTATAAGTCAGACTCTGCTTCCTTTCGCCATATTATTTTTAGCCAATTCACTATTTCGGGTGCTGAGAAGATTAGCTAATTCAAATACTAGTGGAATTGTGCTTCTTAGCTGGGTGTTGCTTCAGGGATGTTTTATGAGGAAATGGAATTGAAATAAGAATTGCCCACAGTCTTGCTGTTATGCAGGTAAAGATTTCCAATATATGAAAATAAACTTGCTAAAGACAAAAACTGTGGATGCGTTTTGTCTAAGGAAATGAAGTTTGTTTGTGTGTCTGCGTTGTTGTTGGGCACCAGGACCTTCTGAACTTATGATCATGTTCATCGAGATTTCTTAGAGAGAGAGAGGGGACACCAGTTTATCAATTTGTCCACAGGTTTTGTGAAAACAAGAGACCGTACGGGGTGGGGGAAGACTAATGTCCTCATTTCAGCACTTATTAATAAATGCCCCAGCCCCACCCTCAGCCGTTATTGTGTTGGGACCAAGGTTTCCTTGGTCTGGCTGCAACTGTTGTTCTGCCTGTGTTTTGCAGAAAAAAGGAGGAAGCCCAGAAAGAATGTGAAGAAAGGCATAAAAAAATGCTTGAGGATGCCAAAAGGAACCATGAAAAAGCAGTATGCTTCCTGAGAAAAAGCATGGCAAGGTTATTGTTCACGCCTTTTCTGTCATTGTACGCTCTCTGGTGTAGAATACTTCATCCTTTAGTCTTTGAAAAATAATCATTTTTCTGCTAGATGTGTCTTCTGTTACGCTTGGAAATCTGCCACAGCACCAGTGCTGTGAAGCATTCAAATCTTACATGGCAAAAAAGGGCTTTTGAAGAAGAAAATCCTCTTACTATCCTAGTCTGGTCTTCAGAGTTCCTGTAGCTGAAGGGACTGTCTGTCTGATGAGGTGCAGAGGGGTCTGACTATTGTAGGCATTAATAATGATCTGAAACGTTTTGTGTGTGCGTGTGTCATTAACTGGAGTAGTTTGAAGTAGTGTAACTAAATTCCAGATTTGAAACCTGCCCTTGGCCGTTCTATGTTCCCTCATCAATATGTGGTAAAAAGGCTTTCTTGCGGTCTGGTAAAATTGGTTGATAGGCCATTTCTTTGTGCTCCTGTTAATTTCTGGCTGATGGTAAATAAAATGTTCTCATCATAGGTGTATGTTTATATAATTGCTGTGGTGTTGAATTATTTTGCTACTAAGGAAACTGTGAACATTTGTAACTTAATTTTACTTGTATATTAGGACTTAATTGAAGAAGTGATTGAAATAATTGTACTGTTCCTGTGTTGGTTTGTTTTTCATTGGATGGCATGTGCAAACTTATAATTAAGAAAAACAAACAATCAAATATTTATTTTTCCCTCTGACTAATGAATCAAATATATTGCTTTTACTATTTTTTTTCTCGTTTACCATTATATTAGCTGGAATACCCTCAGACTTCATTAATGCCCACATTTCTAGCTTTTAGAGTTTCTGGGGTTTATTTTTAGTGTGGGTACAAGTGGTTGGCTCGTATAAACTTCACTACGTAATTGTTTAGATTTTGGTTATATGAGCAGCACCTGAATTCTTACTTTATTTTAGCGACTAGACATATGTCATAATGTGGAACACATTCTTCATATTCAAAATTAAAAAAAAAAAAGTTGTTGAGCAAACTAGTTGAAAGCCTGTTGGCACTTGTAACTTGAGCAGTACCATATATAGAAGAGTCTTCCAACTGTTCCGCTTTACCCACACCCAGTATCGTAGTAAACACAGAGGCTTACAGGAAGAATGGTGACATTGACAATTACTACTTGTTAGGTTAAACATTCTAATACTAAAAGCTTTCCAGGATATGAGCCTGAAAGGTTTTACTTTGCTTACAGAATTCATGAAAAAAATGCAAAGGAAGAACTGCAAGCTCAGGAGCATATGGAGAGAAGGCTACAAGCTGTGCTTTCCCTGAAAACCAGCATAACTTCCAATAGGGTACTGCTGCTGCTCCGGCTTAGACGGGGAATGGAGAGATGGGCTGGTTAGACCGCTGGGTGGTAATGACAGGAATTTCAGTTCTCTTTGCTGTCACCTCACCGACCATATCTCTTGTTGAAACTGGGGAGGATTTAAATACAGGAGTAATGGTGTTAGATTTGTATGGGCAGATTTTGACACTTCTGCTTATGGAGTTTGTTCTGTCAACAACCTCGTTGTTGTGGTAGGGTAACTCTTTGAAAATAGTGCATACTACAAGTAAGTTCTCTGAAAACTCGTCCAGAAGCATTTCCAGTTATTTGGATCCCAGTGCAGAAATATTTCATATGGAGAAAACATATGGAAGAAAAACAGTTACTTGAGAGTTTAAATAATGTAGATTAAGAACGACTGAGCTATGCTACTTTGCTTTTCTACTTATGTTCTGCAGAATCTGAAGGAATGATCTTAATTTAATACTAATTAGATTAGAACTGTATCTTTTCACATTGCCTCATTGAGTAGTATTTCAAGGGCAGGCGAGAAGGGTAAGAGAGTAGCCCTGACCTAGTTAGAGCTTTCTGCAGCTCAGCACACCGTGACTGCCGTGTATACTACAAACAATTAGCTCTACTTCAGAGAAATCTACAACAAATTTATACTTAGATAAGGGGACCAACACTAGACTCTCTGTTTTAAATTCTTTAATGTGTGAATCAAATATGTAACTGTGGTTTGTATGGCTTCATAGGAAAAACTCCATACTCTCCAGGTTTGGAACAAAGCAAAGGCCTTTAAGGCAAAGAAGCAGGAGATGAAAATGAGGGAAGCTATCCTGGCAGAAGGAGGCAATGTTACCACGGAAATTTTTCTCCATAAACGACTGCTAGAGCAGGAAAAAGAGAAACAGTAAGTATTCATATCTATGTCAAACTCTCAGCTGCTTAGTGATGCTCGTGCAGGAATATGTTGGAGCTCTTGATCAGATCCTGAAAACATAACATCTAGGATGCTGTCTCAAGGGGGTGAACTCATTCTTATACTCCATACGTGCGATATTTGTGTAGTCTGTCGTAAGCGACTTGAACTTCTAGCTTAGGTGTTATTCAGAGAACCAAAGTTAGGAGCCCATGTTCTATGATTGGTGCAAGGAAGATAAAACTACTCCAGGAGGGAAATTCGGTGAACCTAAACTGGATGATGCCTGAAGTAACTGTACTTCTGCATTTCCTGAACGCTGTCTCTGTACAAATTGAATAGCTTTCTTAGGCTAACAATCTCTGGAGGATTGCGCTGCAGGAAGGTCAGAAGCAAGGTGCTCTCCTTTGTGTGTTTTTTTTAATTGAAATTACTGCTGTGCCTTTGTAGTACAGTGGATAGGAATGTGCCTGCATCTCATCTGCTCCAGTGCAAAGCTTAATTGGTTTTTAACCACTTATGGAGATGAATTTGAGCTCAGATGCCAAACCAGGTGGCTGAGGTGTGGGGTTTGCGTGCTGGCTCTGCTACAAAGGCAGTAACCTGCAGCAAATGTTAAAGATTTAATAAGTAAAGATTCAGGCTTAAGTTTTGATTAAATAAAGCTTCAATCTTGATAGCTGCATAACACCACTTCTGCTATCCCTAAATATCTACAAGTCATGTTAATAAAATAATCTTATTTGTTTGTAGCGATCTGCTGGAAATATCCAACTCTATTGAAGTTTAATCCTTTTCACTTTACTCGCTTGTTCCCTTTCACTGTTTCCCTTTGCAAGCCAAGGGAGATCACAGTTTGTTAGTCTTAATGTTAGCTGTGTCCTGTTTCTCACAGCAGTTCTTTTCTAATCTCAGCTACAACCCTGTTAATCTGCCGGAGAACTGCTTAGTTATTTCTCCCAGGGTACTGCCTTTCTCCTTTTCTGTGAAGGGATACGCTCAGTTTTCTCTGAGTATATTTCAACTTGAATATGTATTTCTGAATTATATGCAAACAAAAATAATTTTTTAGTCATTAAAACCATTATGTCATTAATTTGTGTATCGCCTATAGAAAGATTCTTAAAGAACTGATCATAGGAACCAAGGATGGCTTTATACTTAAGGCAGGTAGCACTGGGAGTCAGTGTACCGTCCCCGTGTCTTTGTAACCGTGACTAACTTCTTTGTACCATGATTTTCCAAAGTCACATTATAAAAACAATGTCATTTATCTGCTGCAGTGGGGCATCACGAGGCTAAATTCAGACATTAAAGTGCTTCAGTAGGCAGTAGCCTGTAGTGAAGTGAGAGGTGATATTTTCTTTGCTCCTATTCAGAATCAATAATTATTTATACGGATTAGTTGAAGAGGTGAAATTTTATATTAAAAGCAATCATTAATGTGGATAATATTTGTTGCAGAAAATTGTGTATTAAATTGCTGGTATTTAAACTGAAATTATCTCCTGTCACTTTTGTCACACCACCCAGTGTGTCATGGAATTTGTAGTTGTACATAGCTTTGAATTCATATCTTCCAGTTCAGTACTTGGGTCCTCACCTTTAACTGTCCTTCCTTCCTTTATTAAATCCATTGGATTTCAGACTGGCAGTTTTCTTTAAACAGCTAACTAGGTTAGGAAAATTATTTAAAAATTGTGTTTTCCATAGCGATGACTGGTATGCTTTGTCGGTTTCTCAACTTGTAAAATACTGTAACTGAGTATATTTAGTCCACGAGAATGTATGAATAGCCTCTTAATTGCCTGGTATCTTGACACAAATTGCCACTGCACCCAATTTAAAGACTTGCTATTTAGCTTAAAGGCTTGGAAGAAACTGGATTGTAGTTAATATTATTAGTAAACAACCACAGTTAGTTTAGTATTTCTTACAACATTGGATTACAGAGCTTTTAGAGAACAACAAAAATCAAGAAAAATTGAGATTGTATCTCGAATTTTGCAAGAAAAAGCTGCTCTTCACAAGCAGAAAAAAAGTCAGCCCTGTACTAAGGCAATAAAGAGTGGTGGTAAACTTGGGGAATCTTTGCTGTGGAGAAAGAAAACATGGCAATATATTGAGAAGACTTGCAAGCATTCAGCTGGAGCAACATCGCAGGTAAACAAAGGCCTGAGAATTAACTGTCTTTAGATCTATTTTTTGTCAAAGGTGCAGGGCAGTGAATTCTTTTGCCTGTGAGTACCCCAGGCTATAACCAAATACCAGACAGTACAGAACAAGTGGGGAGGAATTTCTCCGTTAGATCTCTTAATAATTGTTAGTCTCTCTTTTACTTGATTGTTGATGCTTGTATGAATAAAGGCATTGTCCTGTTGGTGCGGGGTGGTTTTTAAGGGCGTTTGTAAGAAGAGGTGAATTTTTGAACACGTGAATTGCAAGAGGCGTCAGAAGCCATGCAAAGTACCCTCACTTTGTGTTGAGTTACCTTCACGCCTGGGTCAGGGCGCGGGTCAGTTTGCCAGCACAAGAGAAATGTTTCCACTGCGTTGGAAAGGAGACAGTGGTTCTCTCTAGATGCAAGTTTCCGGGATGGTTTTTTTAATCTGCACAGTATTCCAGGGAGTACTGGCCTGGAAAATGGAGGTGGAGGGAATCGAATTCCCTGATGAAAGTAGTGGCTTCATGCAGTCTTGAACACTGAAAAACTACAGTCAGTATTCTCATGCCTGAGGACTAGTTTCTAGCCTCCTATAATAAACAGTTAAAGTCATATAGGTGCTTTTAACATTAGGCTTTGTCTGTATTCAGTGTCTTAAGAAGGGATTGACCCTAAGTTGTCATCTCTGGCCTCTCAGCTTTATAGACCTGGGGGTTTTTTTGTGTTAAATTATCTCCTCAGAAGCTATTGAAGTAACTGTCCTCTAGTAATTTTTAACTATATCTTCAAAACTTACTTTCTTTCGCAAAAGACGTGGTGCTCTCCGTCGGCTTGTTCCTCAGCTGGTGAGAAAACTGCTTCTGTAGGAGAGACTTCTGAAAAAATACCCTGTGATGTGCTCTGGGAACATGGTGAAGATGAGAAAGAGGGGGACAAGACCCTAGCAGAACCAGAGTTCCCGGGACTTTGGAGTCAGGACTGTGACTTGCACAAGGTAAATGTTATGATATCTCTTATTAGAAATAGCAAAGGAAAAAAAAAATGTGGGTTGTAGCTGACTCGTGAAGTTGATCTTCACAAAATTTTGACAGGATCCATGAAAGTATTTTAATGGTTTAGAAGAAGTTTCATTTGCCTCTCTAGTAGTTGTAGATATGTGAGGTAATGACACTGGCAAGGGCTGTTTTAGGAACCTTGCTTGAAAACAATAATTATCTATTTTGCAAATAAAATGCAAACTTTATTACGTAGCTGTAGAGATTCAGATGTGAGAATGTCATCAGAGTAGTTGCTGTTTGGTGCTACTCTTGTAGTATTTGTTCTTGTCCAGAGAAAACAACACTTCAGTTTTAGTTCCGAGATATGTGAAGACATACATCACATCATGTTCACTTGTTTCAGTTCAAAAAAACCGAATGTGACTTTCTGTTGAGTTGGCAACACAGATTGCTTTATGTGGAGGCAACTGTTTACGTACCATACCAGGCAAAGAAAAGCATACCTTCTAGCAAAGTAACAGTATTCTATACTCTAAATAGAAGTAAATAATATGCTTTTATAGAGTGGAATTGTGTAGTTAAGATCTTAAATGTTATTCCAAGATATACTCACATATACTGCTTTTTTGAGATGTAGAAGACCATTAAGAGCAGACTTTATGATCAACCAAAAAGAAATAATGGCAGTACATATTCATATATTTGCATGAAAGAGTCACTGGACCATAATGGAAATGTTCCAGTGAAGTTAGCTGTTTTTTTTTCTGAATGAGTATTTGTTGAGGAAGTTGAGGGGGGAAAAAACTCTTCAAGTGCAGAAGAGCTAATAATGACATTAAAAGCACTGTGTCATAGTGTGAGATGACGGTAAGCTGCAGAACAGACAGCTGAGAAGAAATTAAATTCTTCATATAGAATTTGGAAAGATGAGTTTGATCTGGAGAGAAACAGGCAAAGGCTGGCCAGATACTAAAAGACTCCATTTCCAGACTTCTCTACTTGGAGCTATGGATCCTGTGATCGCACTTACAATCATGGTTTGTTTTCCTGATGTTCCTTATTAGATATCCAAAGAAGAAGTGGATCCAAAGCAGCTGGCTACAAGGGTAGAGAAAAAAGAAATTTTTGAGAAAAAACTGGAGGAATTCCAGACCGGAATTTTTCACAAGCAAATAGCATCTGGTCGTGAATGTAAGGGATGTACTTTCTATAGTAAACCAAGCTGCATTCATTTCAAGGTTAGTGGCCATTCTGCGTAGGATCTGTAAAGATGATGTATGTATCTACTGTATATATATACCGATGTCTGGATCAAAGTTCTGTTGCACTGGGAAGAAAAAAAGAAAATTCTTGTTGTCTTGAATAGGCCTTAAGTCAAACCTGAAACAGTACATGCCTTTTTCTCTAGCAATCTCTTAGGTAAGTTATAGTCAGATTAAATAAACTACTTAGCTTTACTACTTAGGTCTAAATTGTGAAATACTTCCTTTACTGAGGGCAATTTAAGTACTGTCAGAAAGGTGAGCAGATGATGAAATATTTTGTTAGACTGTGTTCCATGCTTTTTAAAAGGCAGCGTTAACTGTTACTGATATATTGTTTGTACATATGTTATTACTATAAAATAACGTCCTGAAAGAAGTCACAACTACAATCCAGTCAAGATTTCGGTTTGCAGGTGACCATCGTATTATACTGGTCATGAGGAAACTGAGCTGTGGTTTACCTCTGTATTGTAGTTAACAAGTGCACTGTGAGAAAGCAGAACACTGCCTCGTTCTTCTCTGTACTTGCCAAGGTTGCTGGGGTGGCTGGAGTTTTCTGGCTGCGTCAGAGGAACGTGCTGGCAGTCAGCCTGCAGGACTCTTCTTGTCTGTGTGCTAATGAACGTGCCCAGGTGTCCAGCTCCTGTGGCTTTCTGGTTTCGTTAGGAGCTGGGAGCCTGTGACATGCACGGAAAGCAGCAGATCTCCGTTGGAAGACAGTGGCACCTAGCTCTGTGTTCAGAAAATTGGTATTGTCTTTGCCACACACAGTCTAAATTGTTAAGAACTCCACTAGAGCATGAACATGACGTGATGTCTGTGACATTCACTGCGGGAAAAGCCAGAGTGGCTTGGTGCATTAGCTGTGCCCAAACCCAGATAATGCTGCCCCGTCTGTGGAGCGTGAGCTCCTGGCGTTATAGGCTGTGCGTTTTAACAGGGTTTGTCTGGAGCAAGGCAACACTTGATGGGTTCATACAATACTTTGCACACGGGCCTGTGATCCCCGTGGAGCACAACTGTGAGCACAGCTGTGGTAACAGTAGTTGGTTTTGTCATTGCATGTGTAAATGCTGCTTCCTGTAATTCACACCACCTGATATGTTTGGTATTCCAAGGATTTTGATGTTGGTCAAATCTACAAAAAGAAGATAGTCTTGATAAATGCATCCTACAGCGTTAATTTCTGCAGACTAGTGGGAATCAGCGAATGGCTCAAGGACTTCATCAGTGTTCAGTAAGTAAAAGTAGCTGTAGGGTAGTTGCTTGTGTAACCTTTGTGCCACAGCAGGAGATGCAACCAAATTCTGCAGCACATTAAATAGATTTTAATAAATACATCTAAATTATTATATTCCATTCTTATAAGATGAGGAAAGGAGCTGTGTCTTGAAGCTGAGGAGGAAGAGGCTTACTGAGCCTGAGCTGCACATCGCTGGTTTCTATAGTGGTGATAGCAGGGGACCAGTCCCTGATCTGTGGAAAGCAACATAGACCTGTGGTACCTGTCAGCCATTGAACAAGGAGAAAGCTGTTTTCCAAAGATGTCAGACCCTTTTAAAAAGGGGGAAAAGATCTCTTTGTAGGTGCAAAGAAGTGAAAGAGGACCCAAGCTTCTTTCTAGGCCACCACAAGGGCCTTTAAGCCTAGGCAAAACCTCTTTCACCAGCTGCCATTCTTCGTAGCATGATTCACCCCAACTCCCAGATTACTGCTGCTGAAGCAGCTGATGGAAGAAAGGAATCGATCTCGGAGCAAAGAGCACTTAAAGTGAAACCCTGTGGTCTTTGCCATCAATCCATTCATATAATCCTGATGACAGATTGTGTAATGAAGCACTCTGTTCTTTGCAGTGTTACTGAGCCTCAGCTTCACCTCTTTGGCCACAGTCTCTGTCTGTAGCATGAAGGCAATAATTCTTGCCTTTTCCAAGCGCTTTCAGACTTTCTGAGTAAAACCCCAATGAAGAATCAGCCTTTGTAGTTTTACAATTGCAGCAGGGTTCTGTAGCTTTTCATTAATCTGTCACTCATTCTGACTTTTCTAAGTAATTAATCCAAGTGGGGAAGAAAAATAAAAAAAATCTGCCATTGTTACCAGAATAGGAACTGGATGTTTCCTACATAGCTCTAATTTGGAGTTTTATGTTAATTATCTCCGTAGTTTTAACCCACCTGGCAAAATGTCTGCTGGAATGTCCTGTGAAGTAGTGGTGACATTTAAGCCAATGGTAAGTGCGCCCGAGTGCAAAGTTACACAATGCTGAGAATCCTGATGTAATCCACTAGTCGGATTAAAAGCATAATTAATTTAATTTCTCAGCTTGTTTCCTTGTTAACAGTTACACTCCCATCTAGAAAAGGTACTGTTGTACTGGGACAGCTGTGTGCATGTTCAAGCTCTGTTAAATTGGAAGAGGACATGTTCCAAGGGCACATTTTGGAAAAATGACTGTCGCTAAGTATTCCTGGAGTATGCTTTGAAGCTTGCTCCAAACGAAAAGATTTATAATTTTGCCTAGCTAAAGTTAGCCAGGGAGTTACCAAAGACTGTTGTAAGGCAGAAACATAGACGCTGTAGAAACACATTTTAGTATGCTACTCAAAGAATGAGTGAAAGTATTTTTCATCAGACTACATAGGCTAAATCTTTGCAAATTACTTCGTTGGGGTTTTTTGTTTGTTTGTTTTCTAGGTAAATGAAACGCTGGAAGGAGAAGTCATGTTTATGGCACAGACAGGTGCTTTTTCGGTTCCATTGAAATGTACAGTCAAGAGGTGCATTGTAAGTGACTTCTTAAGCATGTTCAGAGTCAGTCTAACGGCAGTAATGGAAAATGTGAGATAGCATGAACATTACTGACAATATTTAGCAAGAGGTATTTATACTGCATTATTTTTTTCCTTTTAAATGGAGAGTGTCTTTCCAGAAAATGATTCATTCCTTAGCTTCCTAGATTACACTGAGATTTATGCATAATTATCGTAGTGGATTTACTTAACCATGAACTGCCACTTTAACTTCAGAGTGGAATGAACTGCAGTAGTTCTGTTTAGAAGCTGATGACAGTGTTACACTGTGAGTGGAGGGAAGAGAAATGGTGGCTGGAAATGAGCTATCTCTTTTCTCCTTGTAATTTTTGGAAATTCCATCCCAGACCTGCAGTAGTTTATTCTTTAATTTTCTATAGACAGAAATCAAAATATCACAATATCTTTGTATCTTTCCTGACATTCATAGAAAGCATATAACCTCTCCTGTAGTTCAGCATCTTAAAATATTTTGAAAATTCTATACCAAATGTTAAGCAACGAACATAATTTTCTTACTGTTAAGAGATGAGGTTACAGGCAGTGCTAACTTTTTTCAGATCCCGTCACTTCCTATGAGCTAACTTGAAGAAAGTCTTTGATAAAAGCAACAACTTTATCTTTTATTTAGTTCCTTCACAGCTAAGAGCAGCTTTGGCTTTACAGGCCAAAAGAAATTATAGGTGAGAATATACAATGCTAGAGGAAAAATGTTATGCAAGGAGACACCCAGTATTGGAATAAGTCTAGCAAATGCAAAATTTGGGATATACTGGGAGCATACTTAATAATAAAATTAAAAAAAAATTTTAAAAAGGCTTGAGACATATAAATGTCTTACCAGAGTTTGTGATATTGCGTTTCAGTAAATTGAATGAATAAGATTGCATGTAAAGTTTCTTTACTGGACTGACGGCACACTGAAACTTTTGTGCACAGGGAAATTAAGAATAATTTGTTACACAGAAAATAGAAGGAGGGAAGTAACTGAAAGGTAGCACGCTATAATTATTATATTAGCAATCTGGCAAAGTATTGAAGTATGTGCTTAATTTTAAGCACTTGTAGGAAGTTAGAATGAGATCACATCAATGTGGCATACTTAAATCTGAGTATGTGTAGAGGACACTTTGGTTTTCAGTCAAAAGACCTTGAAGATGAGAAAGCCCAATGCAGTAGGAAGCCAGCACATTGACCTTTGATCAGAGGAGTCATCGTCTTCACCTAGAGAATTCGTACCATCATCGTGTGCTAATTACACACAGGAACTCCTGTTCTTTATGCCCTGAAAGTGGGAAGAGTTCAGCTGTAAGCAGGATCCTAGCAAGCAACCAAGTTGTCTTTGTCTTTTTGCTGCTTGAACTTGAATCACAAGCCCTTTTTTATCATATACCCAGTTAAAAAGTAATTAAAAATTCTATATGAAGTAGTGTGTTACTTTTTAAACTGGCTGTGAACTGTGATAGCTCAAAGAAACAAGACATGATGTGTTACAAACTGATACGTGGTCGCTATATGATGTTAAATGCTGCTTGCTTCTCAGCCTGATGCTAGTAAAACCATGTTTCTATAACACAGAGTAACAAGGTTGAATTGGTATGTAAATATTAGCTACTTCCAGAGTAACTACCTGAAGACTTACGCAAGTTGCCAGTATGAACAGACTTTAAACTGTTTTTTCCATTGTCATATGGGGGACTGAAATGGAAGTGGCTCAGTTTAACAAGACATTGTTTTAATGAGTTTGCTTCTACAGAAAGGCGGAAGGATACCCACAGCTCATGTTGTTATTTGATACTGTCTTTGAAATTATAATAAGAACTTTGAAGTCCTGTTCTTGAAAAGGTGGATGCTCATTCACTTGACATTGCTGACTATCTAGGACACTAGTAATTAATGCCTTATCTTGTCACAGCTGGCACTAGATAAAGAGCTCATTGACTTTGGCAGCCATGTGGTGGGAGAGACGATTTCACAGACCATCAGCCTGACGAACAGTGGAGCTTTGGGAACAAGATTCAAAGTTCAGACATCAGCAGGTGACGGTAGTACACACAGAGCAACAGCAAAGTCTTCTCCCGCAAGAGCGGTAGGTTCAAAAGCATTTCCCTACATTCTGCTTTGCAAGGTGTGGTAAAATCATAGAGAGTCGTAGAACAGTGCAGGTTGGAAGAGGCTTCAGAAGATCATCTGGTCCCATCTGTAGTAGTTTGTTTACATTTGGGTTGGCATATCTTAATATAATCTTAGACCCCCCAAATACCACAAGACAAACTTAAAAACAGTTATTTTGGGGGAGAGGGAGGAAACCAACAATGATAGGGTTTTTTAACATTTTTGTCATTTGTCGTGATTCCTATTTTCTCCACACCCATGAAAATAAGGAAAAAATACTTTAGTTAAAAGAGGAGGTTCTGACGGAGTCATTTAAAATCCCAGCTCCTGGACTTCAGAAAAATGCCAACTGTTGCGAAACCAGCAATAAAGTAATGAGAACTGGGAGCACTAGCCTGTGATCTTCCTTTAAAAATTCAGAGCTGTTAGTTTAAATTGACAGAAAACTTAGGAATCCTGACAGCTGTACTTCTCCATTCTTCATCTTTGTTCCGTCAGTGCAGCCTTTCATTGCTGCGCTTGTTGAAGAGCAATTGGCTCAGATGGTTTGCAAAATTCTCGACTTGATAATCTAGCCCAGTTTTAAGTTCTAAGAACTGACCTCTCTTTTGAAGCACGACATTCAATAGTGTGCAGTGAAACTGCTGAGCTGTTTGCTGTGATTTTCAGCTCTCGTACTATCTTTACGTTAGAAGTGTGGTTCAGCTAAAGAATTTGTGAAATAGCACCACCTGTATGCGTGGTTTTCCTTCTGTATTCTGTGTTTTGTAGGTGTGTAATGAACAGGAGTCTGGTATTAGCAGACTTAGTTTTGACATAGAACTGCTTGTGTTTCCGCTAGAAAAATGTTAGTTCTGTTAATTGTGAAATAACTAACGTGATATTCTGTTGCTCCCATTATATTATTTACCTGTTTTGGACAGCCAGCAATAATTAAATCTGCTCATTGACAAAGGTCTAGTAGAATGTGCAGTTTTTAGTAAGTGCAACACACTTCTCCATTTATAACATAGAACCGTTGCGAGAAAACACAAGTCTGACTCGCAGCTGCTTGATAAAATGGGAGCTGGTGCAAGCTAGATGAGCAGTCACGGTAGAAAATGGGTTTTCTGTGTTTTCTAACAGGTTACTCAACATTTTAGTGACTGTGTGACTGAAAAGAAAGTCAGCGATAGTCCTGTGACATTGGTAGTTGAAAAGAAGGAACAAATTTATCCTGACCAGAGTGAAGAGATGACCTCGTGTGTAGCCCAGGCGGAGCAGCAGCAGGCTGAGACAAGCCTGAGCAATCGCTCCACAGGTGAGATGGCCGTGTTGGAAAACGGGCAGTGCGGTTTCCCAGGCTAAGCGCTGTCCATTTGTAGAGTTTCCTGTAATGAACTGTGGAATTCAGTTGGCAAAGTTACTCAATAATTAACTAGTTCATCATTCTAGTAGTAATGTTGCATTTCTTTGTATGCTACCTCACAAAAAATGACTAAAAATAATGTATGATATAATGACACCATTATATCAAAAGCAGCAGAGAATCTCACTTCTCATTAGCGATGAACAATTCAGTCTCAGAAGAATACAGAAACCAACTAGCTTACAGGAACTGCAAAATTGTTATCATTCTTGTCTCAGCAACTGAATACCCACTTCTTGGAATAGAAATCCACATGACAGGTTTATTTTTATAGTCTGTAATTCTAGCAACAAGGAAGCAGAAAGATGAACCTCCTCAGACATTTTCCATCTCATTCCTAATGTTTACTATGTGCTTAATAAAACCCAGTCTTGTAGAAGAAAGACTTTCTTAATTTCTTTGTTATCTGTATTCTTTAAGATTTCTTCTGGATATTGATCATTCCAATTGCAGGGAACTAAAAGTTCCATGAACAGGTTGTGGGTGTTTTTTCTTTTTAAACCTAAGATCTGTATTGTGAAATGGAATGATTCCATAAACTGGGGTCGCTGTCTCCATAGAACATTTACCTGTTAAAGAGGTTTTCAGAGCTTTGAGGGGGGGAAGGGGAGAGAAATTCCATTGCTCTGGCACAGTAACGTATCTCCTGACACCTTGATCTTTTTCCTGGTTAATGTGAAGCATGTGGTTGCCAGTTGATTACTGCCACAGAGTGCAGAGTTAGCTTCGCCTCTCTCGTGATGCATTAGTCTAAGGCACTTTGAAGCCCTTGTGGGAGACTGTTTAATTAGAAGGTACTTATTATTGCAGTTATTTTGAAAATAAAGTGAAGCAGCACCTCCCCTTGCTCTGCAGGCCCTCCTGAGTGCATTGCTTTGTCCCACTGAAGTTGTTCTTAAAGCCCAGTTCACACTTTCAGCCTAATTGGCATTCCTTGATGTAACAGTCTCTGATACGTACTTTATCTTACTGAAACATTAGTATTGTTAGTTTTCAGTGGAAGGCTCAGGTGCCTAAGGTAGGCTTCTGGACTTGGGCAAAGTCATATGGCCAAACAGAAGTTCCCTTCTAGACATTTGTATTTCCACATCCTTGGTACATATTATTGGATTTGCAATATTGACCAAAACCAGTGCACTTCTGCTCTGTTGGATATTTTTATTTAGTGAACAGATGCACACACCCAGCATCTTGAGGGGTTTTGTTTGTGTGGTTTGTTTTGTTTTGGTTTTATTTCTCCCCAGATCAACTTGGTCAAGATGTATTACATTCCAGATCAGATCTAGACACAGACAATGCACATATTTCAGTGGAACTTTCTCCCGAAGAAACACCAGTCGAAATTGTGCTTGGAAAGGTAATGAATATCCTGAGATACAGACAAGATTTTCACTGGTCTAAGCCTACATCAGATACATTGCCTTCACTCTGGTGGGAGGTGCTTAAGTACGTGATCCATTTCAAGCCCACTGGACTTCACTGTGTCACAGTTAATTTTTAAAATGAAATCGTATGACATTTGCCATTTATTTTGATGTATAAAGACTTACTTGAGCTGAAAGATTCTGTATACATTTACACTTCTCATAATTTAACTTTTTTGTCAGACTGATTTTTCTGCTGTGTTGTTCTGTGGTTATACAAAGCCTGGTGACAACACAAAAGATGGGCCAGGAAGAATGTCTCGGAAAAGTCCAACTTGAGCCATGTTAAAACTGGGTGTGAGAGTCCAGATAGTAGTTCATATGAGCATCTGTTGCTTCTACCTGTACATACAAAAGGCAGGTGGACTAGATGTGGAAATCAGTAGAGCAGGTCTTTGGATCGTAGCACAAGACAGCTTCTCCATCTTCTAGTTACATGTTCACCAATATATGCTGGAATCACTCTGGTAAACCACGCTATCTAGCTGACATAGAGTCTTGCAGTAGAAGGAGACTTAGTAAGATTCTGGCCATGCCTGGCTGTGAAACTGTGTGTCCTGCCAAGTCTTTCCCCGCAGTAAACCTCCTAGGGAGCTACTGATACTGATTTTTCCCTTGTATAGTCGTTCAGTCTAGTTACAGACTAGGTGTAGTAGAGTGTTTGCATAGTATGAGTGTATACTGCTCCTTTATTTCAGTACAGTTTATAGCCCACTACAGTAATACAGTCATTTTCATTAAAAACAGGTTCCTTCTTGTTTAGGTTACTGAAGGTGAAATTGGACCCTTCAGCACAGTCAGACTTCAGCTCATATTTGTCCCAGCTGTCCCTGGGGATGTGCGGGCAGACTTTGTGATCGTGTTTGACAACTCAGACTGCAAACCAGTGAGTGATTTTGTGCAAGACTTGCTTCAAAACACTGTAGAAAGATACTTTAACATCCTGCTACTTCTGCTTTTCCCAAGAATTACAAGAGCTCTGAATCCTATATTAGAAACAGGAGATGGGAGGTAACTTTGGGAGGTAATCATGGCCCTTCTTTCTGATGCAGTATGGCTATTAAACCTGTTGATTCCCTTAAATTTCTATGCAAATAATCCTGATATTCCCAGTTTTATCAGACATCATACTGGAAAACCTCTAATGTCCTGTAAACAAACCCAAAAGTATTCTCCTCTATTCCCAACCCACGTTGTTTATTTTCTTTCTGATATATCAGAATTGGAATTATTTAGCATGCAGTAGTGAAACTGATGTGTGAGAGCTGGAAGGGATGACAACTTTAGTTACCACTTCAACATATTTTGATTCTGCACTTTGTTGGAAGCCAAATTCTGCCTGGGAACAGTTGACAGAAGCTTTCCAAAAAAAAATAAACAAAAACTTTCGGTCTACAGACGGAGCTGCAGGTGCATGCTGTGGGCTCCTGGGGGTTCCCTCTCTCTCAGGATCCTTTTATCCAAGTCCGAGCTACATGGGCACTGATGGCAGACCTAAGGCCATTGTAGGAAGTGCAGCACTGTGCTGCCATACTGTGTTCCTTTGCTGGCTAAACAAGCTGCAGTCTCTTGAGTTTCTGAATTATGGCACATTCACTTAAGCTGGGTGCACTTTAACTACTTCTTTTCGATGTCAGGGGCAGCATGCTGTTCCTTCATGTTCTCTGTCAAAGAATCCAAACCAAAATTCTTTTTTTCTCCTGGGACACCATAACATCTAGGTTTTATTTTACAAATTATTTTCATAGCTTTGCCTAATTAAAGAAACTGTTGAAATATGAATAATAAAATACTTTACTCAGCTGTAGTTTATAGCAGAAATTCTTGCTCTGTCTAGATCAGTAAGAATTTGAGACTAACAAAAATAATTACACTTTTGATTTATGTATTAACAGCTGTGCTTTAGTGCCGTTGGAGTCTCTATTGATGTCCCGGTTTGGGTGCCCAATCCCAACATTGATTTAAAGATCTGTATGTATGACCAACTTTACCAGGACTGCATTGTCATTCAAAGCAGGTGAGCTGCCCCTTCACTATCAGCTGCCTTCTATAGCTAGATACTGCGATCATAGGTCTCTAGCTGATGTCTTGAGGTTCTGTTGTGCCAGACCCATCTTGTCATCATTGGAAGCTGAAGAACAGTTTGGGTTTTGCCCTGGCATTTCAGGAGGACATCCTGATCACAAGCCCTTTGAGTTCATTGCTGCCGGGGAAATTGGACGTGGGTATCCTCCTATCCCAGCTACCCAAGGCCAGCCGCAGCTATGAAGTGTCGGGGTTAATACACACCCTTTGCACTCCCACAAGATTCCCTGCGTTGTGCCTGTTCTGTGGCATAACTGTGAAGTCCCTAGGGACTAGCAACTCCACAGAGTTTCATCATGTGGAATTTGCATACTAAACATTGGGAGATAAATATGTCTAAAATGAAGTGCACATTGGGTACAATTGATTCAGCCAGGAAACTTTATGAAATAATATTTTGTTATTTCTCAACTATTTTACTTTTAATTAAAATCCATGGGACACATGATCTGGAAGCCAACCTCATGCCAGCTGTTCTTGATTGAGAAGGTCAATCACCAGTCTTTCCAGAGTTGGGATATGGTGCTGGATAAATCACCTCAGTCCTTTTTCATTTACTGTAAAATGGGAAGGGTACAACTTTTCCTAACCCATATAGGCCTTAAGCACCGCAGTGGCGTGACAGATACCTTGTGAGGACACAGATAGTGACCAAATAGCAGTTCACAGGAGAAAAAATATCTGGGTGTTTCTGTAGTCCAAGTCAGTCACGTCTGAAGACTGGTTCTGTTTGCACTATAGTATAAAGATAATACTTCAGCTCATCGGCTCCCAGAGATTTCATGCTGTCAGAGAGGGGTTGCATGAACTTTTGTTCTCTTAATTGTCTCCAGGTGCTGGGTGTCTTTAGCTAACGCAGTCACTATTGAATGCTTATTTTAACAATTTACATTTCTTAGATTCTATTTAAATAGGATTGGGGTGGGTTTGTGGGAGGGTGGGGGAGAGATTGGTTCTGTAGAAGGCATCCATTCTAAACCTCTTACCAGAATTACAGACTGCAGAGATTCTTCACAGTTGGAAAGAAATGAGTAAAGCTGTTATCTCAGAAATTCAGTTTACAGATATGACAAGCACCAGTTCTTATGTAAGTGATTTTACTTGGTCTAGATAACCCAGGGATAAAACTTATAAGTATAGAAGCAGAATAACTCTCCTAATGAAAACTTAAGATTTCAAGGGGATCCTAAAGATAGAAACTGCCAAATTGCTTAGGGCCAAACCTTAACTAAGGGAAAAATCCTGCTGATCCTTTGCCAAGTTTCACTAAACTAAGAGCACTTAATATGTGGTATACTGTCCTTAGTGCCTTGGCAAATCCAGTCTTTGATTTACCACCCAATTCTCTACAGTTAGGAAAAATTGTCTTTGCTATACTTTGAATTTCAGCCCAGATGACTGTATTTCATGTGCAGTAAAACCATGTCTCAACTCTTTATCCTGGAAAAGTAGATAGATTTCATCATGCTGTTAGATGTGGTGCCTGAGAAGTTCCTTCCTCTAGCAGCTATTGAAATTTTTCTGTAGCGTGTAGCAGAAAGGATTCCTCATTGCTATGTGGTATATGTCAAACCACTTCTCAAACAGATGAATTTAAACTGCTGAAAATAGCTGTAAATCACTATTGGTCCAAACCAGTCTCTTAGGTTAGACTAGTAAACAGCTGTGTTTTAATGGCAGTAGTAAAAACCTGGGGAAAGGTAGCCTTGCTAAGGTCTGTGGTCTGGAACTATGCACAGACAAAGGACCCAGAGCCAAGGACAATTATCAGGCTAGCAAAGAAGCGGCCAAACTGCTGTCAGCATACAAACCAAGATAATAGTTTGTTACAGTGGCTTTGTGTGAGAGCTGTGTGTCAGCTACACGGTGCTGTCTGTGAACTCATGCTCGTAGCAAGCACTCACTGGAGCAGACGCAAGGTAAGGTTACCCAGCCCAGCTGAAAGGGCTGCTTGTCCAACAGCTGCTGAAATGCCTGAGCTGGTGAGAACTGAAGTTCAGAGCCAGTAGATATGAAACGTTATTAGCATAACTTCTAGAACACAGGTTCTTTAATTAAATGTTAATTAAATATGTAAATAATCCTACTATTCAGGGATATTCTTACAAATGTCTGCTCTAATCCCTAACTAGTTCTAGGAAGAAAAAAACCACAAACAACTAAAACTTGTAGTGAGAGAATTCTTTAGATTTTTGGGGCAAAATCTGACCCAGGCCTGGGGGAGATGATGTGTTACAACAGCCTTCTGTTCACACCAGTACACACAAACGTCTGGCAGAAGCGGAGCAGAAAGAACTTGCCTGTGTCTTCCTGCTGCTGCAGTCTATGATGTTGTAGTCTGCAGCAGAAGTAGAAGATCAGGTTTTCAAGTCAGATAGCTCTGGCACTGAAGTGCCCAGGCAAGCTCTGCAGAATTGCAAAATGTTAGTTAATACTGGTTTGGGGTTTGTTTTGTTTTTTTCTCTGGTCACACAGAACATGGTAACCAGGAAGCGTAAGTAAGCAGCATAAAGGGTGAAAGAGTCTTGTCAGAATCCTGCCCAGTATAAATTACTTCGAGAAGTAATTTCTTTGGCAGGTTATAATCTGCACTGATTTAATGAAATAGTATCTAGTTCTCGTAGATTGTCAACAGTCAGAAATCATTCCAGGCTCCCAGTACCACACGCTATAGCTGTTGATTTAGAGCAGACCATCTGGACTGACAGCTTGTAAACCAGTCCAAGAGAAGGAAAATGACAAGCTGAAATATTTGTAAATTGCTTGGCAATTGTGCACATGGGCAGAAAATTCCAAAGCAGGGTATGGTTTGTGGCTATTGCTGTATTATAATATGGCCAGAATTCAGTAAACAGGGAGAGGTTTCCTAGCATCCAGTATGCCATTCACAGAGCAGAGTGACACCTGGTTTTAGCAGACGAACTGGCAGTACCAGCTTAGCCACACTACGGCTTCTTGCCCTGTAGAATCTCCGCTCTCAAAGGAGAAGCGAATTCACGTTATTTAAAAGAAGTTACCGTGGTTTTGGGGAGAAAAACCAACAGCAGCAGTGCTCTCTGTGCATTTCTGGCATTAGAAAGCCCCCTGAGTTTGAGGTTTCTTCCTGCCTGTAAAGGCTTAT
>Ga0065711_1032187_pt1 | contig 27825 bp, 13 predicted proteins | sample Hoacrofraction12_FD_59098 | JGI IMG/M metagenome (GOLD analysis project Ga0065711, IMG submission 59098) | Hoatzin crop microbial communities from Cojedes, Venezuela - Epithelial fraction 12 v2 (version 2) | ecosystem: Host-associated > Birds > Digestive system > Esophagus > Crop | place...
CCCCCCCCCCCCCCATCACTCACAGTTTTTCTACTATTATGTAATTATAGCAGTTTGTCCATTTTCTAATCAAGCCTGCTGTTGTTTAAGAAGCAAACAAGTAAATGTGAGCTGCGTTTTGTGGGGTTTTGCACTGAAAAATATAGAAACTAGAAAAATATAAAAAAGAATGTTTCTGTTCACTCTACTCAACATCTACTACTTTAAATATCTTAGTTACAAGAAACCCTGAAGGAAATAAATTCTCTTTAAAACAGAAAAATTACTGTTGAGCGTACCTTACATCCCTGTCTACTGTTAGCATAACAAACTGGTATAAACTTGCGTAGCATTTTAATCGCATGGTTCTTGATGGAGTTTTTTTGTCACATTAGGCAATGGCACAAAAAGAAGATATGGAAGAAAGAATAACTACACTGGAGAAGCGCTACCTCAGTGCACAGAGGGAATCCACCTCCATACATGACATGAACGATAAGCTGGAAAATGAACTGGCAAACAAGGAAGCCATCCTACGTCAGGTGCAGTATCTGCTTTAGTCAGTTGATTTCTTTATAAACAATGAAAATTAATGCAAAGAAGGGGGCAGATCTACAGTAGATGATTTGCATTAGGTTAATCTGTTCATTTTTAATCAACAGATGAGTTAATCTAAAAAAACCCCAAATTGTTCAGCATCTCTAAGCTTCATATCAACTACTACAACCATGAATACCAGATCAATGTGTACATTTAACACTGTGAAATAACTGTGGATTTTAATGGTGTCTTGCATAAATGCACATCATCATATCCCCTAAGTAAAGATTATCTCTGTTCCTGTGTAAAGATTTTCTGATTTTTATTTTTAAGCTAAAAAACAAAAAAAAAATAGTATAAGCAAAAGAAATTCCTAACTACAGCAAAGACCAAAATTTGGATACAATAGATTGTAATGATTTCATGTATTACTAGTGTGTACATAAAATTTTACAAAGCTCAATGATCCTTGAATATCTTTTGGAAAAGTGTATGACATGATTCTGCAATTTTCTCTCATGGTACTTTGTTTCCACAGTGATTTAAAAAGCTGAAGTGTAAAGTGAACAGAAAAAAAAAGGTTTGTGACTTAAAGAATACAATGTGAACTGAAAGCTAACATAAAATTAATATAATTCAAACTGTAAAAAATGAAATTGCTCCTCAGCCTCAGACTTCTGTATGGTTTTTTTCACCTGTCATATCTTCAAACAGTATATAATGCTATATGGGAAGTATGATCTGATAATTTCTGCTTCTATGATTGTATGCAGATCCACTTACACACACATGTGCACATCCCTCTGTGTTTGTGTAAATATATGCACATGACTACCTCTTCAAGGAAGTTAAAGCATCAGAACTCAAACTCCCCGGCTTCTGCCAGCTTCCTTTGGCTATTTTGGCTATGAGGTACCTTCAATTGTTAGTGTGGGGGAAAATAAACATACAAAGCACCCACCAACAATGGACAAGTAAGGTACCTGCATTTGTCCTGAGAGTTTTTAGTGCTGCCAGTGTAAGTCATGCTGCGTTGCAGAGGCTTAGTCTACCTACTCAAAGCAGTGATCAATAGAACTAGGCTTAGAACATATACTGGCAGAATTAAAGTTGCTTTGCAGCACTGTCATGTGAAAAGCCTACCTTTTCCTGCTTTTGAAGGAATATAAAAGAATCTAAAAGCACACTCCTTTTTCATTGTCTTCTATTACCTGGAATGAACAGGAAAGCAGGAAACACTTGTCAAGCCATTAAAATAATCTTAATCATGTGGTGCATCTCAGTAGGCCAGAAAATACTGCAGTTATGAAAAATCTTCCTCTTTCTCTTTAATGGTTATCGCGATTAGTCAATTTCACTTCTGTAAAATGAGACTTAATTGCAGGTTCACAATGAACAATATCACTGCAACCTTAAGTGACTAGCAACAAGGATATGATCATGAATGAATTAGCTGAGCAACAACTGTCAGTTTTAACATTTCCTAAGATATGATTGGTATTTGTTCAGAAAATCGCATTTGGCAGTTTGTTCAGAAACTTTGCTGGGAATTCTATCCTTTTGGAATTGTCTTTCTGTCCCATTTTAGCTCACACACAAATGTTTGTGTGAGATGGACTCAGTATTTCCATTTAGAAAATTCTCTTTTTACTGGCACCAATACTTTTATTTTGTTCATATAAACAATGCACTGATCAGAGGAGCGGTTTGCTCATCTTTTTTAGCACCATTCTGCAACACCTTTATCTTCACCTTCATATGGTCCTAGAGCCTCAAATCACTCATCGTTAGTGAGACTGGCAGCCTACACAGTTCTGTGCTGGAGTTAATGCCTTGCCAATAAGCTCTCCCAGGTTGTGGGGTGTCTGTGCTTATGTAGTAAGTTTTGATTGCTTCCCAAATACGCAAGAAACTGAAGGAAAACCTTAATGCTGAGTTTTCGTTTTTTTATACCTGTTTATCTATCTTTGGTCTTCAGTTGGAAGACAAAAACAGACAGCTGCAAGAGCGTCTAGAGCTGGCTGAGCAGAAGCTGCAGCAGACGATGAGGAAGGCTGAAACCTTACCTGAAGTGGAGGCTGAGCTGGCTCAGAGGATTGCAGCTCTAACTAAGGTACTGCCCTGAGAAATAGGTTCACTTCAGAAGCCCCACAGTTTAACACTGATTTATGTCCTGATTCCTCACCCCAAGGACAAAACAAAAGTAGTATCAAGTTAATTTGAAAGGAGAAGACGTTTCCTGATAAGTAATGTGGCACATGTTTAACCAGGAATGGTCTCAATGCCATGTTTGTAATTCTTAGTATTTTGGTAATCAGAAAAGTAGCTATCTGTTAGTTAGCCTAGACTATATTTTCAAAGGAATCATATGCTTCTAATATGTCAGCATTACTTATCCTAGGAGGATTCATTTTACCGTGTAAGAGTTTCTAATTTAAGGGGAGAGGGGTGGAGCAAAGTCCCATTCCTACACATAGTTAGTTCTTCTGGAAGTTTTCGCACACCATGTATATGAAACAACAATTATTTTCATTCCAATAAGTGCTGTAAAATCAAATTTTAATGGCAGCTGGGATTATTTGTACAACACAAATGAAGACAATTTGCAGTACATACTTCCAAGGTTCGTTTTGAATGATTCTTTGTATCGTATTTGCAAAGACAAATGTGAAACCCTGAGAGGACTTCAGACTGTTTTGTCTGATAAATTTGTTGTATGGCCGCTTTCTTGCAGAAAAAATAAGAAGATAAAAATAAATTTTCAGTAGTGTGCTTTTCATATTTGGCCTCTAATACTTTCAGATGTGCATGTAGTTAATACTACAACTCAGGTATTATCAGCTTCATAAAGACATATAACAATAATGTGTTTATTCTTCATCTCTCAAAATCGACAAAGAAAAATGCTTTTAAGAGACTGAATTACATATCATTCTGATTTATCTAAGTTTTCCTTTCTCTATTGCCAAGGAATGTTTTTAGCTATTTATATGCCTAGCTATTTTTATATTTTATGGATTTTTTTCAATTCTCATGTTTTTGCATTTGTACTGAAGCCTGAAGTGCTGAGCAGATCACTAATGAAGTCCAATTTTTAAGTAATTTAGTGAAGAAGTAGAAAAAAAAGAGAAGCTTTTGGGGGATTTGATGTTTTTTGTTGTGGGTTTTTTTATTTTATTAAGGCAAGATCATTATTCAGTAATCAAGACTTTGTACTGTCTGCTTTAGGTTTACAGGAATGGGTGGGAATTTGAAAGAGAAAATGGTGGAAAAAAAGAAGAATCAGCAAAAAGAGCTACATGAATTACCAAACAAATATCATTGCATTTTAATAAAAACTCAGGTGCACATAAGAGCAATCCCTTGGCATTTTAACTTCTTTTTTTTCTGTCGTTTCTGATTCAACTAATAATCCCATATTGTAATGCCCTCAGTAGCTTAAAAATATTGTTTTCTGTTTTAAGAGGATTTTTCCTGAATAATTTCTCCAGCAATTAGGCACGAGTAAGTATTTTGCAGTCTCAAGCATGTCTTTTCTTGCAACTGCATTTTTCCTTGAACATATATTAATGACAAATATTGTAAGAAGAAATCCCATTTCAACCATGCAGAGCACTCAGGGACTTCCATGAGATACTGTTGTTATCGTGACCATAAAGCTGCAGTTTACATCTCTGTTTGTCTTCTAACATTATTTCATCGGATGTGGTTAGAGGGCTGTGAACAGAGGTGATGCTCCACCCCATTTCACTTTGATGTACCTTATCAAAGTTTTTGCCAAGCCAGAAGCTCTTAAGAAGTATATTAGATTGTAATGCCAGTTCTGTTCATTTCTCTGTGATTACATGAAAGACTGAAGAAATTAATTTTATTTAAAATTATGTCTTTTTGGAATACACAACATGAAGAAGAATGTCAGAATTTGGCCAATAGGCTAAGTAAGCCTATGTTTTATATATCTTGTATACAACGTCTTTGCAAACTGTGGAGCTCATTAAAGTGCTGGTTTGACGCTCTGAAGTTTGAAGTCCATTACTTCTCACAGATCACAAATGTAGCTCAGAACCAAGGATGACTTTGCAGTCACTGCAGCTTACTTAGGTAGTTTTAAATTAGCTAGCTGGTATACTGTTACCACGCTAGCTATTCAGTGAAAGCTGCAAGACCTACTTAAGGGGCTCAATAATGCTTAATTATCTTTTCCTTTGGTAAGCTTTGTGCCAGCATACACATTGTCAGTAGGGCTCAAATTAGCTGGCTTCAGACTACCTTAAGTCTGCCTACCTGAGCTATGGTCACTGCAATGTCCATGTATACTAAGTAAAAGATGAGCCCCCTGAATCAGCTAGTCTTTCTGCACTGCAAATAAAAATGATTCATGCTTCTTTTGTACTACCTCAATGAAACTAGTTTCTCTGAGATTAATGGGGTTACAGTCACATGAAAGAGGTGAGTTAAGCCAAATATTTTACGTGTTTTTTAAAGGAAAGTAGTATGGAAAAACTGGAAATGATGGCTACTTCACTGTGGGTAAAATATAAGACCAGTTATCTACGTGTGGAGATAAACCAGAACAAACATGTTCTGGATCTGGATGTGATACACCTTCCCCAACTTTCAAATATGCATGTTACAGCTCTGCATTCAATTTACTATACTCTTCCTCATAATAAATCTGTGTTGGGATTCTGCAAAAGAAGGATGTAGAATGAGATCCTTCTATGGTGTCAGTTTCTAAAATGAGTTGTTTTTCATTTTTATATATGGACTAGTGAATGTCTGTTGCTACTTTTCTATGCCCAAACTAGTTCATAAGGAGTGAACTTCCAAAAGTTTGGACTATACAGTGAACTCAGATAAGTACCCATGAATTTACCTGAATCGCTTGAACTTTTCTTTGGCTTTGTATTCACTGTGTTCTGCCCACTGGGTGAGCAACTGGAGGGTTAGTCAGCCAGTGGCAGACTAACCTGGAACAGCATGATCCCATGTACTGTGCTGTCCTGCCTGGCCGTCACACTGGTATCTGTCTGGTCATGACAAGTAGCACAGCTCTCGGCATGTATCCCAAGATTTAGATTGCCATGACTCATTGAGCCACCTTGTACTCACTCTTACAGTATTGGTCTGTTTGCCTGCCCTGGAGAGGCAGTTGGTAGCAGAAAGAAACTCCCTCCAATATTAACTAAACCTTTCTTTATCCTGCAAGATGTTTGTTTTCCTCAGAAGAGACAGACATTGAAGCATCTAGAATCTTCAGATGGTTAGTCTGTCAAACACGGTTTCTCCTTGCATGTATTCAAGGAGGGGTCTAGTGGAGACAACCAGCATCCACCTACTTCCATTCACACACTCCCACTAGTAGTCACTCTCCCCCTCGGGTGCTTGTGCAACAGAGGTACCATGTCACTTCTCTGATCACAAGACAGCAGTCAGCATTTTACTCCATCATGCCTGTATGCAGGTCACCAGAGCTACCAACGGTGCATTTTAGCTGCATTAGAGAAGCACTGACATGGAGAAGAGGAAGCTGTAATCATAATAAACCACATTTAACACAGTAACATGTTCAGATTATTTTAAAGGTGATAAAAAATGACCTGAAAGTTGGAGGAAAGTGGGACACAATGCTTGCTTTGTGGCTATGTGGGATCTGGTTTGCATTAAGTAGGGAGGAAGTTGCAAGAAAGTGAAAGGAGGTGGTCTGCAATGGAAATGATGCAAAGAGGGGAAAGAAGTTCTGTGAGAAGTGGATGTAGTTAAGAAAGAAACCTCTCTGAGAACAAGGGAGAGAGAGAAGATGATGTGTTAGGTGGAAAAGAAAGTTCATAAATCTTCGGGGAGGGGAAGATAAAATCTTCTATGGAGATGGAAGTCTGAGAAAACTCCACGTTTACAACACATTACTGTCTTCTCAAACCATCCCTCTTCTTGTGCTTCCCTTTCCACAGAAGATTTTGTCCTGATAGAAGGAAGAATTGAAAGAACCAAGTTTGACAGAGCTAAATGTAAAGAGTTGCTTACTTAAACCCATGAGGTGTAGAAGGTACTTGGGGAATGAAGGAGGGGTAAGAATGTGTGGTTATGTAGTTACTGAAAGGTTGGTTTCAGAAAAAGGGGTGGCTTAAGCCAAGACATTTTGTCACATTTGTAACGGGTTAGAAATGAGCATGTGAACAAGTAGCTGATAACTTTGTGAGCTGTTGTAACTCAGTCACCATGACCACCTATTTTCACCTTGAATTGCATAGCTCAATTCAATAATGCATTCTTTCTTCTTGAATAACTCATTCAAAGTATAGCCAAAGAAACGTGTGCCATAAGAAGCCAGTAGATAATCTGGAGACAGCAGATGTTGAAAAGTCAAGGTCTCAAAACTGTGGAAATTGGCTTACACCATTAGAAAAGTTTAGATTTATTCCTGCAGCTCAGCATGAGGAAGAAAAATGATAGCACCTGTACTGTACAGGTGCTTTCTGCCTCTGAAGTTGGATCTTTTTTTTTCAACTAAAATGCAAAGACCTAGAAAATGTGCAGTGAAAACAGCAACAGATGATGTGAAAGCAACATTTTTCTTGTGGGCGCATTAGCAGTAGGAGCAGCAGCAGAGTTTTAACGGGGTTAGAGGGCAATAATACAAGCTGCTTGGTATTCCCTCAAAGCAAAATTTTCCTGTCTATTGCTGGCTTATTCTGGCTATTTCTTTACTGTTTCATAGCATATAGAGTGCAAAATGAGCATTAAGACTCACGCTGGTATCTCGTAGGGGTCAGACATTGTTAGTTTTTGTCCATGTATTTTTAATCCAGTCTAAGATACACAGTTTCAGGAACCTATTTATAACTGAATGTGCTGGCTAAATGCTTTAAATGCTAGTTGCTGAATACCACAGCATGTGTCTTACTAATCCTCCTGTACAGAGTACTAGTGAACAGGCATGCAAGTCAAATATTATAAAGAATAATGTAGGCTAAGGTCTGCCGAGCAAGTAGTCATGCAAGTTCCACTTTAGAAAGTTTTTAACTTAATTAACTCTTAGAAAAGCAAGTCGGAAGAAATCCAACTGCTGTTTGAGAACCTCGGAGCCCACAGTTGTCCCTTCTGTCTCATGTGTATCTGAAATTCTTCTACAGGAACACGACTAACACTGGTGTCTCTGCCTCAAACCGCAAGGCAGAGACAGAGACATTCAATATTTTTGTGGTAGGCTTCCAGCCTCCCAAACAGCCTATTCCAGTGGGAATGTCTGGGGCTAACACATGTGGACAACAAAAAAGTGTAGTCATCACAGGCGTGTCCATCCTAACAATATGGCCTGGGGAAGTCTATACAGGAGGCATTTGCAAATCCCTTAGGGAATAGCTGAATTGCTAGGTCCTTGTGTCCAGAAGGGTCTCTCTGAGACCCAGCTTTGGGGCCTTTCTCATCGTAAGGAGCAATGAGAGGTGCCGAAACCCTCATTTTGGGACTGTGTTCCAGCTAGGCCCACGAGGAGGTGGAGGAGCTGCTCTTCCTACTGCAGCTCTTTGTCTACAGGTAGGTTTTTGCAAGTGATAGAAAAAGGGAATATATGTGTGTGTTTTTGTCTCCCTAACCCTTTTGATTCATATCCCTGCTGCAGTGGCTGCTCGTGCTTTTGGCACATAAGAACCAGTGGATAAAATCCCTAAATAGCATTAGAGCCCAGCGTGGGTAAAAAGGCTGAGCACCTGTGCTTGTTCTCCGCCAGACAAGCAGTTGAGCCTAATTGTTTAATGTCTCAGTTATAAAATAATTGGTTCTTTTAGAGTAATACAGAATAACACTTTAGGAACAAATTCATGAAATGCAAATAGATAAAGGAAACATAAAATATTCAAATACATTTTAAGTGTTTAGAATAATGATATTTGTTTTTATTCTAAGGCATATTGAATTTTAATTAAGTTTAAAGTCTCTTTATCCTACCAAAAAGAAGTAAAGGGAGATGAGTTTGGAGATCAGCCCTGTTTTCTTTTGTGCTGGAAAATGAAGTACAGGTACTCTGAGCGACATTCAGGAAGGGTTTTTAACAAGTACGTAACTATCAACATTTTAATATTCTTAGTAGAATAACTAAAAACTATCATGCAAAAAGACTTACATAAATCTTAAACCTGTAGTATTCAGGAAGGTTTTTTAACAAGTATGTAACTATCAACATTTTAATAATCTTAGTGGAATAACTGAGAACTATCACGCAAAAAGATTTATATAAATCTTAAACATCTAGCTTAGTAAATTATTAAAGCAGTAGGAGGTCATAAAATAGCAGAGTTATGAGAACATCATGTTCTTTCAAGAATGCTTTGTGCATAAGAATTTAGATAACATATAATTCTGACAATAATTTTATTCCTCCTCCTCTTCCAAATAATAGCTAGGCCTAATACCACAATTATTTTCTGCATTGAAAGGACTGTTTCCTGCTAAGAAATGGCACCGTTTGGACTGAAAAATCTATTTTTAGTATGAAAAATAAATGTGAATGATATAGCTAGCTAGACCAGCGTCTCAGGGACAGGTTATGACAAACAGCAGCAGGTATCAAAAGACTCAAATGACATCCTCTTTGAACCCAGAAGTATTAGTTTGGTGATCTTCTTATTTTTGCATTAACCTGCAACTAAGTGTATAGAAGCAGTTAAGATTTAGTAATTTGCTTTTAAAGTTTGCAGTCAGCTAATGAAGCTTTTAAGTAGTTTAATTTTGTATGATGATACCCCCAATGTGTTCTATATTTCCCTCAATTAAAATGGTTTCAAAGAGGTAGAATTTCTTAAGCCTTCTCAATAATCAGCTCAGAGCTTTGATGATTTTAAATCTTCTCCTGACCCTTGGAGACACATGAAGGGAAGGCCTTGGACCAAGAGCGCTGCCAAGACTCAAAAAGGAGAGAAGTCTATCTTCTGTAGAGGAGCATAAAGCTTGGTCACTTCATGAAAGGGATACCATGGTCTGGTTTTCTGCAATCACAGGGACTGAACATTTTCCAGTCCTGTCTTTCTATTTATCCAACTGGGAGAGGAAGCAGTGTATTCGCAATTGTGTGCTGAAACAAACTATTATGTAAAATTAAAATATAAGATAATCATAAAGGAATTCTCACTGGTCCAAGGTGTGATAAATAGACAAAATAGTTTCAGATAATGAAGAAGTTCAAATACATCGCAAGACTACTGCTTCATGATCAGAAACAATAAGTGCGCTTTATTTAATAAGCTTAGTTACAGAGTATACTGACTTCTTAAATTTTGCAAGAATCTGAGATTTGTGGATATACTTACTCTGAAAAGAATAGTAGTCATCTTCAAAGTTAAGCATTAATCTTCTGATTATGCAAAGTAGAATTTTGTCATAGGAATGTCTTCATATCAAAAGCTGCATTTTATATTTATAAATCTCTAGATCACAGGCTTGTTTTCTGTCTGATCTCTTGGTCCTGATACATAATACTACTAAGTTTTAGGTAATTTTAAGTTACGATGTACATCTGGAATTACTTTGGTATCCCTAGTTATTCTGATAAATCATTAGTAGACAACAGTATGAAAAACAGTCTTACTAAAAAAATATGGTATTGAAGTTAGTATTTCTTGTACATATTAAAGTTTGCTCATCTGAAAATGCAGTTCAGGATCTCTTTGTGAGAGAGGGTAGATCTGGCAGAGTGAAATAGCATTAGAGAAGCGCAAGCTCACAACTCAGTCATCAGTAGCACTGTCTATATGCCTTATGCACGTTCCTGTTTCCATAGCAACAAATCCAATATAGCATTTCTCTTTCTTTAAGGGATTTTTTTCATTTTGAATGATAACTTAGACTTGTTTGATATGACAATAGCATGAATATTCATGTTTTGCAACAAATGACCTAATTAAGGTCAACTTCTGTCAGAAGTAGTAATGAATCTTTGGATGGATAACCATTTCTACACTCAGTGATGACTTTTCATTCCTATTAATGAATTTTTATTTATAGGTGGTTCTTTTATCTGGTGACCTTGATCTTCCAAAGAGATCCACCAGGGTGGATCCTTTCAAAGGGATCAAAACTATATTGTTTATTTGGATGAAAGGGCTTATGTAGTGTATTCTAAAATGGAATACTGAAGCTTGAGCCTTGTCTCTTTTGACATGCTATTTTGTAGAAATTAGGGAATGTACCATAACGTTGCACAGTTCTGTAACTGACCAATCCATTAATTTAGTATTTATGCATTGTTTTCATTCCTAGAAAATGATAGAAGAATTATAAATGACTTTCTGACATTGGCCTCGCAGAGTCCTGCTCTGGTGTTCAGTTTGACATAATTCCAAAGAAAACCATTAGATTAGACAGTATTGCTTTGAATCCACTCTGTAGTAATATGCCATCAGCCAGCCATCACTAACCTTGAACCTCCATGTGTAGGTTGATAGCTTTTTTAGCATTCCATTATTTTCAGTTTCTCCACATCAACTGCATCATATTCACCAAATATCGGTGTAGTTTATTCCACATAAAAATCTGTCAGTTAAAAGTATTAAATTTTCAGTCACACTTTTCTTTTAAGCATTCTGTGCTGTGTTCTGTTCAGTGTCAGTGTCTTTAGTTCTGATTTTTCAATTTTGTCCCTCTCCTTTTCCTTGACTTGTTAGTCTGATCCAACCTCTTCTACCTCATCTGATGATTATCAATATGTTATGGAAGCTAAACTACAAGAAATGATCTCCATACGTAGGAAGGTAGTCCTACTGGACTTTACTTTCTATTGCTAAATAGAATCCATCTGATATGTTTTCATTTTTTTTAACTTTTTTTTTTATTGATAATCAACCATCGTGCAGTTCAGTGCTTCAGGAGCTTTCAATTTTACGATGGCAGGTTTGTGTTCAAACCATGCACAGTCTGCATGTTACATTTGGCTGATTTCATTGCTCATAAATAACTCCAATGTTTTGCTGATGCTTGGATGTAACAGGCCTTTGTAGCTGACACATTTCAAGCAATGCTGTTCAGCTGCCTGTTTAAATAAAGTTTCTTTTCAGAAAACTAAGTTTGCAGTTAGTAGTAGCTTGCTTTATGTTTTGTTTAAACTTTACTGAGATAAAAACTTACTAAGCCAGTTAAATTACAGAAAGAGTCTTTCTGGTTTTTTTACAGGCAGAAGAAAGACATGGAAACATTGAGGAACGTATGAGACACTTAGAAGCTCAACTGGAAGAGAAGAATCAGGAACTTCAAAGAGTAAGTGTATTGCAGACAGCTTCTGTGCACTTTTCTTCTTTTAATTTGTCAATATGGTGCTACATTATGCACTCCAGCACACAAATCTACTGGTAAATGGTTTATTTATAGCACTGATGGCAGCATTACTGTACTTAACCATCTTAGTATACTCGTTTACATTTAGTTGCAGCTTTCAAAGTATTCTGCTGATACGAAAATGAATGTGCATTAATAAATAACTATAATTATGTTTCCTGTGGAAAGTCTTTAAATGACTACAGTTACCATAATCTTTTTTATCATTTTTTAATGATACAAGTCTGTACTGGTTAATTTTGGACCCTACCAATGTGTCTTTTCTATTCTGCATTAAAGGCAAGACAAAGAGAAAAAATGAATGAGGAGCACAACAAAAGATTATCGGATACCGTAGACAGACTTCTGACAGAATCCAATGAGCGTCTGCAGCTACACTTAAAAGAGAGAATGGCAGCACTTGAAGAAAAGGTACACGCAGAGAGCAGTATAAAGTTTAGCTTGATAAAGATTCTTCTGTATGAAACCTGTTCTACTTTTATTGGGATGGAAGCATCGTACTGGTTTTGTATTACCAAATATTACCACAAATATGGTCTAACTTATACATTTAACTCTTAATTCAAGACTGTGCTCAGGAATCTTTCCAGGGCTACTGTGAACTGCAGATGCTGAATATTATAAGTCCCTGTTTTATTGGCGGGGAGACTGATGAGGAGCTTGTAAATGACCAGTGCACGACACGGCACGAGGCAGTGAAAGAAAGTGGATGAGAACTGAGGAATGGCCGCGTTGCAGATGTGCTGTCATTGCTGTATTTTAGCCTGCTGATTTCACCTCTCTTCCTCTAGGAAGAGTAAAATGCTGTCACCACAGAAGGAACATCTACCCTTGGAGAGGGAATGTTATTTACAGGTTTTCCGTGATGTGAGAGACAATGGGCCTGCAAAGTTCAAATTCAATGATCTTTATATACACCTTCGTTATTCCCTTCCTCTTCTACTTAATCACTTTCAGTTTGATGTGAGCGGAATCTTTCAGTGTCTTTCAGAAGGATATTTCAGAACCTCTCAGAGAATGTACTTCTGGTTTATATCACTGAAACAAAATGTTGTACAAAGCAAGAAATAGGCCTTCCTAAAGAACAACCTGAGAGAAATAGTTGTCCAAGAGTGTGACAGCTGCTCAGTCCAAGGAAAATACAAAGTCTTTGCTGTTCCTCATAGAATGTGGTCCTACATGTTTGGATTATTTCCAGTGTTTTAAATTTAGTAATTACTCAGACAGAGGCATTAAGGGATTTTAATTCTAAAGTCCAGTGAGTATGAACTTTACCAACTTGTACATGGAAGCTGCACATATGTGGTGATAGTTGAATGTTTAACATTTCTCTAATTTCTTTCTGGTTTATCTGTATTTTATTTTTTCTTCTAATTCCTAGAATGTTTTGATTCAAGAATCTGAAAGTTTCAGGAAAAATCTGGAAGAGTCTTTACATGACAAGGTACTATAAAATACTGCAGTGTTACCTGTTTTTTATCAAAAGTTATCTATTTATTATTTGGAAATAGGTATATAGTATATTAATTACACAACAAGTATGTAAAATCTTCCTAGCATCAGTGATAATTCCTTTAATCACCCAGATGTCTTAACTAACCTTTGAGGGTCTCTAACAACTGTTCTGAGCTAAGTTTATGGTTGAGATCGTAGCCTCAGGAAGGCAATACTAAAATTCATATTTATTTCACTGGCTATGGAATTTTTGTTCTATCAGTTTGAATTCTGAAAAACTCTTGTTTAACAGAGATGTACACATAACCGGTTACACTTTCATAGTGAAGAATGTAATTACTTGATTTGATGCAATTATTTATAACAGGTGCAGTGGCATTACGCTAAATATAGCTGAAAGTGGCCTTTCCTAGTTCATTGCAAATTAGCCCCTAATACAGTTTAGTGAATCAGTCAAATTAATTGTAAATATTTATTCCAGTCCAAAATGTTAAGATTTTGGTTTGGAGTTATGCTTGCCTTGAGCACGGTAGGACACACAAACGTATCTGCCCTCAGAGTCACAGAAGTGTTTAATGTATCAAATACATTTAAGAGAGATTGTACAGAATCTGAAAAATATAACTCCGTCCACAACCAAGAACTCTGAGAAAAATAACAAAAGAAGTATCTGTTCAAATAAATTTTTTTCATCTGCATTCAGATAACCTTGTAGAAAGGCAGAGAGGTTAAAGTCCCCAAAAGGAGCTTGTAGTGCAGTTTAAATAAATAAAATTTCCCTGCTTTACTACTGCACTTATAAGGTGATTCAGTTATCATAAAATTAGGATCATACTTCACCATCAAGTTAGCTGACAAAAGGACATTTCTAAAGCTGTATAAATTGAAACAAAAGTTTCTATTATTTTTCTACCAGAGAATCGAAACCTGAATTATGGATACCAATTTTGTCTGTGTAAATAAGATATTTTGCCTAAATTATCTTCAACATAACTTTATTGTTTTAATAGTGTTAGAGTGGAAGTGAATACAGTGGCTAATTCTTTTCAGTTTTCTGGCTTGACTTTTCATATTAACTCTTGACAAAGATGAAAAATCTCGTATAAAAATCTACATTTGTATTGAGAGTATTTTTGCAGCAACATATTTATTTATTTATTGATTGATTCTTGTGTAAGGATGGAAAGTGAAATAAATAAAACACCTCCACTACCACTCTGTGCAATTGATGGAGATGAGTTCTCTTCACATGCAACCACATATGTCTGAATCCAGAGCTTCTAAGTTCCCACTTTGAAGTGTTTATTTGTTCCACTTCTATGAAGAAACTGGTGAAGCAGTTTAAGATGCATGGACATAACACCAGATATTAATATTCTCTAAATAACTAGCCAATGGTACAAGTAGAGTAACCACGAAGTCATCTCTTCTATTCAACCAAGAAAGAGTGTAAAAATAGGATAATAAGAATTACTGAATCTGATTGTAATTAAGCACAGATCTCTTTCCTTCCTGGCATTTTGGAATACTGAACTTTTCAAACTCTAGGAACACCAGCATTACTTCTTCATCCCATGTTGTCTTATGATTGATTTTAAAATTCTTTTATTTCTTTTTATTGTATTAATAGACTGTAGTTACTTGTAGAATTTGGGAACAATGCTTTTTTTCCTAGTGCTTGACATCAATAGTCTTTTTCACAGCTAGTTCCAAAAATCTATTTTTTCTGATATTCTGTAATTTTTTTTTACCTGTAGCACCTCATACTGGAATTTCATCAACTGCCAAGAGCGAGCTGTAAAGCGGTAGTTCAGTAAATCACCTAAAATGTGGTTGTCCCTAAGTGTATGTAGCTATCCATAAATAAAAAGTCTAGGACACAATCACTGTCTCTAAAGGGCAAATCGCATGCTGAACTATGCCTGGCACGAAGAGTGCTGTTAGTGCAAAAAATCAGTCCTGGTTCTTTGCCTGACCCTAGCTGTATAAGAAGAAAAAAAAATGAGTTTCAAGTACAAACCTGTCCTGCCATCACTTCCAGCTCCTGGAGTAACAATAAGGAGTGCTATACAACTTCCCCTTCATGTGTGTCTTCTTAGCAGTAATGAGACTTGAATGAGTTCACTGCTTTTTCTTATTATAGTCAGTGCTACATTTGGTTTATCTTGTTTAGCTTTACTAGAGCAATATCTCATAAAGTAAATTATTTTGTATCACAATGAGTATATCTTACTATTCTCATTTCCAGGAAAGACTTGCCGAAGAAATTGAGAAACTGAGATCTGAACTGGATCAAATGAAATTGAGGGCTGGTTCTTTAATCGAACCCACATTATCAAGGTAATATTTAATGAAAAAAGTTTCCTCACTTTGAGTTGAAATAGAATGTAAGTGTCAAGCCTTTACAATAGAGATGTGTTCAGACCATGCACAAAAATATCATGTATTTCTTTAAAAATCTAAAATCTGTGTAATGATTATTACTGTTGCTTTTCACTTTTTTTCATAGGTATATTGGGACTTATTGCAATAAGTATATACTGAAATACTACTGAGATTAAGGGAAGTCTTTTAAATTATGGAATGTTTCAAAAGTATGTCCAAATAGCCTTTTTTTTTTTCCCAGGAGAGCTTAATAATACAGTTGAAACCATGGTCTTTAAAGCTGAAATTAATTGGCATATTTATCATCATACTTATTTATTCTATAAATTGCATCTAATAATTATTTTTTTATTGCCAAGAAATAAGTCAGCTTTGCTGAGTGTGTGAGATAAGACCACAGATCTTCAGCTAAAGATGAAGGCAGTATTCAGAAAGATCTGACAATATCCTAACAGGACATTAAACATTGTGCCTTTTTTTTGGAGAAAAGCAATATGGGAACAATAGTGAGACAGATACCGTAGAAATAGCTACTAAAAGCTGGAATGAATTTATAAGTACTTGCCTAAAAGTATCCTTCAAAATAGAATTGTTACTTTATTGGTAATTGTGTGCTATGTCCTGTTTTCACTACAAGCAATGTGTTAAGTTTTAAAACCTGCCAGCCAAAGCTCAAGGACCAAGACTAAATTCAGAGCACTGTAAACCTCTGAAGTTATTCTTGTTAGATGTTCTTTTTGCTTGCATCAGGTATCATCTGCCCATTGTTTCCTCAGACATCTTGCTCAGTACCTGGACATGGTTTCGCCCTTGACGCTATATTATCTCTTGGAATAATATTTTCTGTACATGGAGAAGTGTAAATCACCTAAATTCCAAATCACTGAAATTCAGAATGTGACGCTTGTAACTGTTCAAATTTTTGTTCCTTTGGGAGTGTGATTACAGGCACACATAACACTTTTTGAGAGTGCTTGCGAGAACGCAGACTATTGAACTGCTGCAACAAACAGCAGAGATGTTTTTGGAGCAGCCATCCTTGATGAACAGCAGCCTTTCTTGCTGGGTAAATGAGTGTCATTAGCTTGTGCTCTGTAAATAGGAGTCTGATTAGCCCTTGTCAAAGAGCTGTTTGAACTTGCTAAACTGTCTAAATGTCTTAGGAATTCAGCAGGTTCCCCCAAAACAGTGTACTTGCCCTTCCATGACCTTACTGTGCAAAGCTACCAGCCCTCTCAGGAACAGGGAGGTATCAGCATTAAATACTTACTGTTCTAAGCACATAATCAGTTCTGTATTTGCAGGAGTTCTTGCAGCAGAAGAATATTGAAGCTGGTCAGCAGATAGGTATTTGCTGCCAGAGACTGGAACCTGGGCTGTTTCTTTTTTCCTGCCAACTTGCTGCACAAGTACCATGTATTATCAATTCTCAAAGTTCTGTTACAGCAAATATGGTACAAACACAGAAAATAAAGAACAGTCACTGCCCTAAATGGTTTACTATATAACAGATGAGATACATACAAATTAAACACATAAAAACCCCAGAGATTATTGTCTGCTGCTGTAGATGAAGGCCTTAGGACATTTGTAGGCCAACTGTTGTCAAGTTTTCTTATTGGTATAAAGAAAACAGTGCATTTTAGAGAATTTTTTAAAAGGTAAGAATCATATTTTTTCTAATATTATGGAAGTTCCTGCAAAGAATGATGGGAAGTGTAAGAGAAGATAAACTGGCGGTTGTTCAGAAAAGGACATTTATGACAGCAGTAGGAGCTCTGATGTATGCTCTACCCAAAACAGAAATTCTAAAGCATTATTCAGTATCTGTGACATTTTTATGTATGTGATATGATTACTGTGGCACATACATTTCAGGAATTCTGGTACCTCTTTTTTTTTAATTTATTTTCTTACAGTATTTTTTTTTTATAAAACTAACTGTATTAGTGCTTGAAATACTTCAATTATTATTTATGTCACAGTACTTATATTTCTTATATTTCTTCATACCACTCTGTCAAAGTAACTTGTAATAGTAGAGGATTTTGTGTTTATTATGATGTTTTCATATTTCCTATTTATCAATATACAGGCATCAGTTACAATATATTTCTCTTTTACTTTATTAAAGTGATACTTGAAATTTTAGACCAATGCTTCAGTCTTCCAAGTATGTGTATGTTTTAATTCAAATTAAGTTCTTCTCAAGGAAAACTGAATCTCTATGTTTAGAAAAAGACACGTGAACTAGAGCTCAGAAAAACAGTCACGCTTACAGCCTGCAGTTTTCAACATAAATATACATGGTTTTCTGAATTATTTCCTTCAATTTGGAAAGCAGACATTCTCTTACTTACCTTTTTACATCTAGGATTAAAGCCATCATTTTCTTGAACAGCATTCTTTGCAGAGAGAGGCATTTAAGAATGAAACTTATTCCTGTTCTGTTTCCAATAACTCAAGATTAACATTGCTGTGAACCCTATGAGTTGTCTGTTGGTGATTGTAAGCATTTTTCCCAAGTTTAAAAAAAAAAAAAAGTAAGTATGTACTACATTAAACTCTCATTGTATGCTCTTAGACATAGTGGAATGTCAAACAGTTTTAGGCATCGCTATAAAGAAATACATATTTAGTTGTCTTATTAGTATGGTATTTTTTACATTTCATTTTTTTACTATAATCATCTTATTTATATATTTTTATGTGGAGTTTCCTTATGTGTTAAGAAATAGAAATTGTTCAGGTCTCCACTGCTGTGGCCGAATGCTCAGATGGTGCGTGGAGCCTTTGCTCTTCTGACTCTGCTGCACAGCGCGTGGGCAGGATGCTTCTGTTGCACCGTGCAAGGAACTTTTACTGCTGCTGTTTGACCAAGGACAGAAAGGCCAGGGAACACCATGTGCAGCCAAGAAAAGATATGCTGAAGCCGTCATGTATATGCCTCTCCACAATGTCCCAAGGCTTACCAGGACTACAGGAAAAAGCGGGGGTTAAAATTCTCAGGAGCATCATCAAATAAACATGAATCTTTCATAACAGATGTTAAATGTCGCAAGGCAGTTCACTAATATTTTCATAATGCGGAGCACAGACTTACAGTGGGACAGTGTTATAGATATCCTCATTCGTAAACGTGGTAACATGCTTACAGTAACCTCAGGCATATTTATTCGGGAAAGTAATGGAAGAAAAAAAACATACAGGATAGTACATTCAGCACCCAGTTCTGTTAATTATCTTGTTCTGAAATCTGCTAGTTTTTTCATGCTGTAGTTTTGGACAAGGAGTCCAAGTCCTTCATTCTGAAAAATCAAAGGTTTTATTAATTTGTTTTCTTCCTTAATTTTCTCATAATATGATTTCAAGTTTTCACTTTTAAATTATGTTTTGTGCCATGTTTTTTTGTCATTTATTCTGATACATAATAATTTGTTTGTTTAAAAAAGTGTATCTGTGTTTCTAGACTGAAGATCATTGAGTTGTTGCTGTTACTGCTATTACTCTCACTCTACTTCTGTGGCTCTGTTTATAGGCCTCACCTTGACACATCAGCAGAGCTGAGGTACTCTGTGGGCTCACTGGTTGATAGCCAATCTGACTATCGGTCAACTAAAGTGATAAGGCGACCTAGAAGAGGCCGGATGGGCATACGCAGAGATGAACCAAAGGTTAATCCCCAATTTCTTCTCATATATTACCTGATAAGAGAATTTATTTCATGCTCTTAAGCTTACAGTTTGTGTATTTCCAGGAAAACACCCAACAACAACAAAAAAAGCAGCGACACACACACAAAAAAAATTAAACGAAAATCCCAAATAGCATGGTATTTTCTATACATACTCAGACAGGAGTACTGTTATACTAAAATGAAGGCAGAAAAGGATGAAGTTCAGACATCAAAGTTCAAGCATACTTGACTGTCTGTCTTTTCCGGGTATATTTTTTTTGCAAATTTTCCTGATAGCTAATTTTACACGACATTAGAAATTATGTGAAAATACTTTACACGATCTGCTGTAATACTTGTAAGTATAAACGGTGAATTAAATGTTGAATAAGTATTCTTAAATGTGAGTTGCTTTCCTTTCCCATTTTATAGAAGTTCAGCTGTGCAGTCATTTCCCATAGAATAAGCCATTTATGTACTAATTCCTGCTCAGGTAAAATCCCTTGGAGATCACGAGTGGAACAGGACTCAACAGATTGGCGTTTTGAGCAGCCATCCGTTTGAAAGTGACACTGAAATGTCTGACATCGATGATGATGATAGAGAAACACTTTTCAGCTCCATGGACCTCCTGTCACCAAGTGGCCATTCCGATGCCCAGACTCTGGCCATGATGCTTCAGGAGCAGCTAGATGCAATCAATAAAGAAATCAGGTATGTAGCCTGAACGAGCTGTGATGCACTGATGATTACAGCTTTCAGCTTTCTTTAGTGCATGAGTTGAGGTACTGTTCACTTGTATGTTTAAACAACTGATAATGTGTCCCCTTTTCATATGAGAGTATGGATTGTGTGAAGATAGCAATGGCATCTTCATTTCCTAACCATAGAAATTTCTTTCAAAAAATGTTCCAAGTGAAGAACCACTGGCCAATTCAAGAGAAATACATTAGAAAAGGCTAACACAGGACAAATTTGACAGATTCATGGTCCTCTTTTCAAGGTCTTTTTCACTGTTCTGCATGACTTCTCTTACTCACTAATGACCTCCTGCTGCCCAAGCCACTATCAGCAGTCCGGGCTAACAGGGGAGGTCCCAAACAACTGGAGGATCGCCAGTGTGACACCCATCTATAAGAAGGCCCGGAAGGAGGATCTGGGGAGCTACAGGCCTGTCAGCCTGACCTCGGGGACTCATCCTGGGTGCGCTCACCAGACACATGAAGGACAATCAGGCGTTCAGGCCCAGTCAGCATGGGTTCATAAAAGGCAGGTCCTGCTTGACCAACCTGATCTTCTATGACCAGGTGACCTGCCTAGTGGATGAGGGGAAGGCTGTGGATGTCATCTACCTGGACTTTAGTAAGATCTTTGACACTGTTCCCCACAGCATCCTTCTGGAGAAATTAGCCGCTCATGGCTTGGATGGGTGTACTCTTTGCTGGATAAAGAACTGGCTGAATGGCCGAGCGCAGAGAGTGGTGGTGAATGGAATTAAATCCAGCTGGCAGCCGGTTACGAGTGGTGTTCCCCAGGGCTCAGTGTTGTGCCCCATCTTGTTTAACATCTTTATCAATGATCTGGATGAGGGGATGGAGTGCTGCCTCAGTAAGTTAACAGATGACACCATGTTGGGGAGGAGTGTTGATCTGCTTGAGGGTAGGAAGGCCCTGCAGAGGGAGCTGGACTGATGGGCTGAGGCCAACTGTATGAGGCTCAACAAGGCCAAATGCCGGGTCCTACACTTGGATCACAACAACCCCATGCAAGGCTACAGGCTTGGGGAGGGGTGGCTGGAAAGCTGCCCAGTGGAAAGGGACCTTGGGGGTGCTCATTGACAGCCAGCTGAACATGAGCCAGCAGTGTGGCCAGGTGGCCAAGAAGGCCAATGGCATCCTGGCTGGTATCAGGAATAGTGTGGCCAGCAGAAGTAGGGAAGTGATCGTGCCTCTGTACTTGGCACTGTTGAGGCCGCACCTGGAGTACTGTGTTCAGTTTTGGGCCCCTCACTACAAAAGGACATTGAGTTGCTGGAGCATGTCCAGAGAAGGTCAACAAGGCTGGTGAGTGGTCTAGAGAACAAGTTTTACGAGGAACAGCTGAAGGAACTGGGTCTGTTTAGTCTGGAGAAGGGGAGGCTGAGGGGAGACCATATCGCTCTCTACGACTACCTGAAAGGAGATTGTGGTTAGGCGGGTGTTGGTCTCTTCTCCCAAGTAACTAGCAATAGGATGAGAGGCAATGGCCTCAAGTTGCATCAGGGGAAGTTTAGATTGGATATTAGGAAAAATTTCTTTACTGAAAGAGTGGTCAGACATTGGGACAGGCTGCCCAGGGAATTAGTGGAGTCACCATCCCTGGAAGCTTTTCAAAAACATGTAGATGTGGCATTTCAGGTCATGGTTCAGTAGGCATGTTGGTGTTGGGTTGCCAGTAGACTTGATGGTCTTAGAGGTCTTTCCCAACCTTAATGGTTCTGTGATTCCCCTATCAAAAATGTTTTTTTTCAGTGCTCTTCTTTCTTTCTCTTGATAATTATTCCCATGTTACATCTCATATATGCCACGTTTTCTAAGATATGGTTTTGATTTTCTATGGAGGCATAGAATGTGATTTCTCATGCTCCAAGTTGAGTTTTAGTGCTTCGAAATAGGTGTTGACTCTGTGCAAAGTTAATGGAGTGGTGGAGAATCCAATGACGTATTTTAATTAGGTGAGTTTTATAAGCAAAATGTTATTTTAGCCTTAAAGCATTCTTAGTTTTTCAGAAAGGGTTACTTTTAATAACTTGGTGTATGAAAAACATCCTCTCATTAGTGACTGTTTCTCTAGAAGGAGATGAAGGCGATTACTAAATGTATTAGTGACTTTACTGTAGTACTATAGACAGAAAGACTGTGGTTAGAAATACAGTCAAAACCAGATTACCTTTTGACAAATCTCAGTCATTCTCTGAGCAAGGTAACTTTCAAGAGAGAACTCTATTGGAATATATTGAATTTGAATTACATTTCTGTTCATGGAGGAGACTTTTTGTTATAGATCTACAGCTTTGCATTTTTGCTAGTCCCGGAATTTCCTCATTCAGATAGGATTACTTTGCAATTTTCTGCTAATCTCTTATTACACCTGTCAAGATAGAGAGTCAAAGAGCAATTTTGTTGTTGGGAAGGTAAATCTCCTTAAAACAGTGTATCTAAAAGAGAGAACCTTATCTGTATTTTCTGTTACTACAAATAGGTCAGCACTGTGACCAATTCAGGAAGCTGTAGATGCAACAAATGTATTTGTTTTTAAAAATACCCACATTTTGACAATTTATCAGGTAGTTATGTAATAGAGCAAAAGGTTTTCACAAGAAATTGTACCTGCAGATGACATAGTGGGATATTATTTGTGCCATCCTGAATCAGATCACTGTTTTATTTAATGAAGGATCTTGACTTAGGTGCCTAAGTACTGTTTTATCTCAAAAAGGAAGCAAGGGTTCACATTGTATGTAGCCATTTTTACTGGAGGTCCACTGAGACTAGTTTATTTGCCCTACTGCTAAGCTTATACCAAAGTATAGGCTTGCATTATCATCACCATCATTATTAAAGAACCAGCTAACTAATTTTGTATTTTTTTTTTTAAACGCTTCAGGACAAATCATTCGACAAGGATGGTCTTATCAACTGTACTGCATTTCACATTTTCATGGTTTATTTCTTTTTTTCTTGACAAACACTAAGAGGGTTTGTCAAATGATTGGAGATATCAAAAGAGATTAAAAATGTAATTTGCATTGGATTTATTATACAAGATGATTCAGAATTTAGATTACTAAAATGAAAAAGAGTGTTACAATTCCCTTTCAAAACATTATTTGCCTTTGGGTTTCTGCCATGCCTTATTTCAGAAAGAACTGTAGACATTTTGTAGAAATTTTGACATGTATGTTAAGGAAGAAGATTTATCACAGCACAGGAATTTATAGGTTTCTGTTTTCAATGTATTATGGTTTCATTTATTCTACTTGCTTCATTTCACTCAGAAAAGCCTGGCTTCTGCTGCAATCACAATTAAAAACCAAAACCAAAGAACCCAGTGGAAGCACCCTATTGAGGCTGTATATGTTTAAGAAGCTGATGTTTGTTGTTAACAAGAGAGCTATTTTAATGAAATACACTTAAAGCCTCAATGTTTTAGAAACAACTGTCATTTTTTCATCAATGTGTAGGGATGAAACAGACAAATTGTTTTGCATGTTCACGTGTTCTCTTGTTTTATTAGTAAGGATTATTTTAGGAATTCCCTTCTTAAAGGCCAAATTTCATTAGACATTTGTGTTGGTGCTTTAGCAACAGAAAATCAGACGAAGCCATCTTAAGAGTGGAATTAGTTTCCTGTGGTGAATTGGATTGTTAACCCCGCCTCCCCTATGCTGTCTTCTTTGCAAAGGAACCGGTCTTTTGAAATGTCATATGTCACGTCTTGTTGTTGGGCAGATTCTTCAAACAGTTTTTGAGGATGGAGGAATTAAGACAAAAAAAATTTATAATTCTGGTGATTAAAAAGATCATCTTCAATATTATTTTGGGGTTAATGTATGCTATTGATGTTTGCTTTCTTTTTCTTTTGAATCTCATTTGAAAGGAAACAATTTTTAGTTTTGCTTTTGGGGTATGCAGGGACAAATACAACCACGTTCTTCTTTTATTTAATAAGGTTAATCCAAGAAGAGAAAGAGTCGACTGAACTGCGTGCTGAAGAGATAGAGAACAGAGTGGCCAGCGTGAGTCTGGAAGGCTTAAATCTGGCCAGAGTCCACCAAGGAACATCCATTACTGGCTCGGTGACGGCATCATCACTTGCAAGCTCATCTCCTCCCAGTGGACACTCAACTCCTAAACTCACCCCTCGTAGTCCAGCCAGGGAGATGGACAGAATGGGGGTTATGACACTGGTAAGAAACTTTGTGATGCCAATTTTAGGTGTGATATTTCTAGGATGAAATACTTCATCTTTTCTCTGTATGAATGGCTTATGTCTCTAATTCTTTATTCACCTCTTCATGATACAAGGGGATGGAAAATTCCCTGGAATATGGATGTTTGGGTGGGTTTGGGTTTTGTTATTGTGGTTTTGAGCATTGCATGGTTCACCAGGAACACAATGATGTGAGGATCAAAGGCCTTCAGCACACAGGCAGTGGAATTAATAACAGACAGAACTGATTGTTGGAATTAATCTAATCAATTTATATGTAGAAGATGTTTGCTAATGAAAAGATCTGAAGTAGTACAGTTATTACACAGTAGTCTGTGGGACTATTGCTGAGTTTAAACTTCCAAAAAATGTCTAGAAGACATTAAAACCTTCTCCTACTTCACATATATGATCACTTGGATATACTTCTATATTTGATATACTCTTTTATACTTGCAGCGTTTTGTATGTATTCTTCACAACAGTATATCAAGCACTTGAAATAAGTGTGTTGTTTTCTAGTAATTCATTTAACTGATATATTTCAACGCTGCAAGCAGCACACATGAATAGATATCAAGCCATCAAATTATCATGCAAGGCACTTCTAACATTACTGTACCTTTGAAGAGATATTCTGAAATGTCTGGTTTGATTTGATAAGGTATTTCAGAAAAATTTAATTTTGGTCCTAGATAAAAAGAGATGATGCAACAGTGAAGTAAGTGAAGGTAGTACGTGTCGACATATTGAAGATGTACAACTCTGATACTGATAAGCGTGCAGACACAGGGCACAGTGTTCAGTGTGGGCTACAAACCAGTTTGGAGCCTGGGTGAATTCATCCCTTTAAGCACTAGGAGAGGATCAAAGCAGCTCACTCTGCTGATCTCTACATACAGTGAGGAGAATAGGATGTGTGTAACCCCATGTTTTATTTGCTGTCTCTCTGATAATCTGAATGTCACCAATACTTGCTTGTGGTCCATTCCTGGGAAGCAGCAGCACTGGTTCCCTGTGGAGCCTCTTAGCAGAGGGGAAATGAGCTTTCATCTCAATCAGAAGGCAGAAATTAACTCTCCTAGCTGAGAAGATTGCTAAGAACAGTTGGCAGTGGAGCCTGACTGTTCATTCTACTCATTTGGGAGTAGGGACTTTTGTCTACCATCATCTGGGTGAGTAGTCCCTTTTCCTGGGAACTGACAACTACTTGTATCCACCTTTACCCCTCCCAGTGTAGGATGGTGTTTGCTGCCTTCTTGGGAACTAAAGACAGCAGAGAGGAGGTCAGGGCTGGCAATTGTGGCAGACTGTGGAACTGATTCTTTTCTGTCCCCTGTTCCCACTGCTGAACAGCAGAACTTAAAATGTTGGTGACACAGACCACTGTGGAGGAGGTGGGTGTGCAGGCTGCCACAGTGCCACCCACGTCACCAAAGCAGCGCCTTCCTGAATATGCAATTTAGCTCCATTTTACCAACTGTTTATCCTAAGAAATCTGGCTACAAATGAATGGCAATGGTTAAGTTGACCTTCCAGCAGACATCTGTACTGTCCACTTGCCTGACTGGGACACGGTAGCTTTGGGTCTGTAGGCACATCAGCTTCAAATACAAAATGACAGCATAGCCTCTGTACTTCCGGTTGGCATGGCCTCACTGGCATCCAGCTCTAGCTATGCTAGAGCTCAGATGGATAAGTCTGTATGAGTTGTAGCTGAACTCTTGACACGTCATAAGATGTAGAAGTAGCCCTGTACTGCATGCTCAGCAGCACAGCCCACAGCTTTGCTCACCCTCATCAACCATTTCGGGGCACGTCTGCCCTGCACTGTTTCAGCAGGAGTTCCGTGTTGAGTATCTCCTTCTCCTTACTGGCTGGAGCCAGACACAACAGGCTATCAGAATTCCTCGAAGTGGAAACTTTGATTTGGGAAACGCTCTGTAGAGGTCTGGTCCCCAATGCCCAAATTGCCAAATGACCCTGTAGGGGTTGTCTGGAGGAGCAGTATGGGGTGAGTTTCCACGGGCCAGGTCTTTGTGGTTAATAAATTCTACAGAGTATCTTCAGCTTTCTTTGAATGAGAGAGACACCTGCCAAAAATACAAATGAAAAAGGGGTTGAACATAATACATTCTAGCAGCCTTCTACTGCCAAATAATGCTGCAGTACAGAAGAGGGGTGGATTTGTGTCCAGTGACTGAAAATGCCAGTCACATTAATACGAGACAACTGGAGAGAAAGACTCCTTTTTCAGACATGGTATTTGTTGATGATATTTTGTGTTTAAACTTGGTATGCACCAATACATTTGTAATATTAGATAAAACTGAAAAAGAAAATATAATCTCTGTGTTGGGGATGGTGGAAGGATTTATAGGAAAACACAAAAAATAAGAAGTGCTACTGTAAGCTTGCAATGTCCTATTCTTTGCTAAGCTTATGAAAATAAAGGTGGTTGTAACTTTAGAAAAAACAGCTGCTTTCCCAGAATGGGATATTTGTCAGGGGTTATCTTATGTTATGACACCAAGTGTATAACTAATATATGGTATGGATAGTGTTAAATTAATGAAATCTCCACTTCCCACTTCTCAATGTGAGAACAAATGTGTGGCATTTTGTTGTGTTCAGATAAGATTTATTAATCATTCTTTTTTTGTTGTTGTTCCTTTTGTTACCAATCTAAGCCAAGTGACCTAAGGAAACATCGGAGAAAGGTATGGTACTGGGTGGATTTTTTTAAGTTTCGGAGACTGCATTTATATTCCTATACTATTTAGATAACCAGGTTCCTTGCCAGTCACTGCATTCTCTCTACTCAGTTTTGTTTGATTCCTGAACATAATAATTCTAATCCTACCTGGAAAGGCTTTCAGGGGTCACAGCTAAGCCATAGAATCAAGGCCCACCAGTGATACCTTGGAGTAGTAGCCTCTACAGCACAAACTTAAAGGAACACAGTTAAAACCAAAGTGTGGACACAAAAGAATTACCTTCAAATGTATTTTGGCCATTCTTCCTGGAGGAACCAAAGTCAGATTATTTTAAATCTTCTGGAGCAATATAAAGTTCTTTACAGAATTGGTACTGAATATGGGATTTATCTTTACATGAGAGGATATTTAAGATAAATCATTATATGCTGTGGTAAAACTCCTTTTTGTTCATGCTTATTTTCAAGCGTTCTGACCATTTTGTTAACAAGCTATGGAGAGAGTGGTCCTGTTTACATCTGTATTTATTTAGTCCCTTACAGCCCTGAGAAACTTTGTTTATTTGGATAATCCTGTTTAATGTAAGAGACCCACTCATGTGTAAGGTTATTTTCATGTTCAGAGCTTTACTAGATAAACCTGTTTGGCATAAAAGGAATGGATTGTGTTAACAAACAAGGAGGGACTGGTGGAGGATGTGAAGGTTGGAGGTAGACTCGGCTGCAGTGACCATGAAATGGTCAAGTTCAGGATCCTGCGTGGAGGAAGCAGGGCAAT
>Ga0065711_1007134_pt1 | contig 27823 bp, 12 predicted proteins | sample Hoacrofraction12_FD_59098 | JGI IMG/M metagenome (GOLD analysis project Ga0065711, IMG submission 59098) | Hoatzin crop microbial communities from Cojedes, Venezuela - Epithelial fraction 12 v2 (version 2) | ecosystem: Host-associated > Birds > Digestive system > Esophagus > Crop | place...
CCCGCCTGGACAAGGTCCTCTACAACCTACTGTAGGTGACCCTGCTTTGGCAGGGGGGTTGGACTAGATGACCCACAGAGGTCCCTTCCAACCCCTACCATTCTGTGATTCTGTGATTGTGCTAACAGATTAACACAAAATATCAATCAATTCTTTTGTGCAGTAATGTCGGAAAGATTCTGCAGGAGAACATGCACGATGTGATTTTCTTGTGTTCTGCTCGGAGACAGAACAGATTTAGCAAACTGGAAATTAGCTGCGATTTCTGTCAAGCTCTTTTTTTGGTTTTATGTACATTCCTCCCGGGGCGGCGGGTGGAGAAAAGCAGTGCTGCCTGTGCGTGCATGTCGCACGCTGGCGAGAGCAACGCAACAAATCTGCTCGCAGGAATGCAAGGAGAAATCTGCCACTAACTGGACGTGGGAACTGAATTTTGGTTAGCATTTTAAATAGAAGACAGTGATAATCAAAGGCAAACCTTGCATCCTCCACACCACTGTGCCAGGGACTTTGTCACGGTGACGCAGATGTACCAAAAGGGACAGTCTCTGGATTTTGACCGAATATACTGCTCTATCCTAGACTGCGGCGTGACGGATGAACTATGGCACACACACAAGCTCCTAACGCATTTTACACCATGTTACTTATAAAAGGGGTCATTTCACATGACCGTTCCTGTCCTTCGTGCCTCAATAAATCTGTAAAAACAATGTTCTGAGGATTTACTGCTTGATCCTGGACTCCAGAAGCACTACTTAAATTGAAACACACAGTGGTGGCATAAATTTGACTATTTCTTGCTACTTAATATAGGCTACATATTCTCGGCAACTCAGCTGCTTAATGCTACCCTCAAGCAAGTCGCCGATGTTCAACTAGTTAGGGGCCTTGGTACCAAAAATCACCACATGTGCTTTCTGATCTAGTGGTTTGATTAAAATAGCACTGCCAAGCTGCTGGTGGGATGCATCTGCATTGCTGACTGGATTCACGCTTTAGGCGTTTTACTCCTCCTACATTCAGGAGAAACGTTAATGACGGAAGAGGTTGTGTCTCATGGGCCCCTGCAAAGAGTAGCTGCTTTTTTCCGCTGTGATTGATTTATACTACGAAGCTAAAATCTTAGCCTTGCCCAGTCTGCCAATTCCACACTGATAACAGAAGATGATGCTGGATATCTTAACGAAGCACTAGGCAGCCCTGCGTTTCAGAAGATAATATTTTCCATCCCTCCAGATTGTTCTTCCCTTCCTTAATTCATGCTCATTGCCTCTCCTGCGCTGCCAGGATACGTAACCCCAAAGGGACAGGCAGCCAGTGCCAGCCTCTGCCCCAGCGTGCTACAGCATCGGCAGTGTTCTGCCTTGAAGTCAGGAAAGCAGAACACTGGTACACCCCTTTCCTTTGCCAAATCTACAGGGGAAGACGATTTCTGCTCTGATTTCCTTTAAGAAGGGAAATAAAACTCCTCAGCTAGAGCTACCTGTGTTTCTTGCCCTAGTCAAGTTTAATTTAGCAGAGTTCTGCCAGTCTGTCTCGTGAATGCTCCAATTTGCCACCATTTGCATTTCCCTGACATCTGATTAAAGTCTGTTCAACATGATTTGACACTTCATTTTTCAGTAACGGCAACACCTTGAACAGTTTTGTTGAAGAAGAAAGGCATGGTGACAACTCGGCAGCTGCATAAGGGATCAGAAAAAAAAGGTCTTGCAGTTGACCATCAGAAAGCAGACCAGCGAGCGCTTTATAACCATGGACAGATGACTTTGAGGCGAGTTCCTCCTGTCAGTTTTTAGCAGTAGTGGTCAGTAGGTGACGCGTCACGCCGTTTTGCTCCTTGCGCTAGTTTTCCCCAGAGCGATCCACTCCAGACCGCCCTGGGCGGAATCTCTCATGTGTCCCCCAGACGCACTCCTCCTCTTCGTGCCAAGCAGCAGGATATGGAGCCGATTTGTAAAAAATCCGGTGGTTTGGAATAACTGTTTGTGTTCCGGGAGTTTTGGAAAACTATTTAATAACATTATGGTTTTTTTCCCTGCTGGTGATCTGAGCACCACATAGCAGACCAGCAGTACAAGCATCTGATCTTGTGAAAGATCCAAAAATTACTAGTTAGAAACAACTTATAAAAATACAGACTATAGAAAGGAATTGCACTGTACAATGCGTACAGCTCGCAAGTTCATCCCAGAGTGGCTTCTTACCATGCTACCATTTGAAAATTAAAGGAATGCATCCGTGTTTCTTCTGTCCAGTAAGATCCTGCTCCATCCCAACACGCATCCGAGTGCAGGCTATGGGCCTCGGTTATTACGTGGAAATGGGCAAGAAAAGACCCGAGCTACCATCAGACAGGCTTCGCAGTTTCAGCCTCCACGCTGAAAAGGAAAGGTGTGCTTATTGATGCATCGTGGTCGCTGTTTGCTACGAGCAAGAGTCCGTTCTTGCAGCAGCCAGGTGGTTCACCGAGGGCCTGGCTTGCCTCACTGCAAGAAGAAATTCTCCATGGTCATGCTGAGGCTTCAATGTATTCACTTTTTGGTGCCGCTACCCTCAAGTACTCCGGGTTCTCTGCTGCGGGAACTTTCAAGAGACCGTTAGGTTTGGTTTCCTTCGGTAAGAAGTCCTGCTGGTAGTCAGGATTGTCCAGATTTATTTGGTGGTTGCCCGCCTGGATCCAGTAAGGAGAGCTCTCGAAGACTGTCTTGGCCAGCGGAGACTGGTTGGTGTTGAGATACTCGGGGTTGTCCACAGCTGTGCTGTGTGAGTTCTGGTAGCTGGAGTCCGTGGGGACCTTTGAGTTCGCTGTGAGTGAGAAGTTGTTGTAGATTGGATTCTGGATTGCTGAGGCAGATGCTTTCCTGGGCATCAACTGGTTGACGTACTCTGGAATAAAAATAAAATAAAAATGAGAAGGAATGAAGACATATAACTAACGCAGCCATTTGCATCACTCGATGTGTAGTTTCAACCCAGCTGCCACTCGCTCTTCACGCACAGCATCTCACTGAACCTCCCGGAGTGGAAGAGAGCCAAAGGCAGGGACTGCTGTGCCGTGGTACCGAACGCGCTGCTCTGAAGTTCACCTGCAGGAATCCGGTTTGGAAAGCAGCAGAAAGATGGCTTGGACCACAAGACAGCGAGACAGCTACTTCTGATTTTAGTGACGTGGGAGTGGCTATGCCCCAGATACAGCTCTGAAATTGCAGTCAAGGAGCTTTGCTGCCAGAAGCTGTTTCCCTAGAAAACTGTTTAGAGATGAGGAAAGTGCCTGCAAAATACAGGACTGGCAGAAACAGAGACTCCACATCTCACTTAAATGCCATCTCTTGCAGGATCTTTCACCCTTTTTAGGTGTGGTGTGCTCTTGGAAGGGTTGGTTGGGTTTTTTTAAGGATGCAAAGCATCACGGCTGCATAACCCAGCACGAGCTCCCTTGGTGGTCACTGGCTTGCTCTCCCACCGCCTACGCTGTCAGTCCACATGAAACTATGAGCTGCCTTCTGTGTATCAACATCTGCAAGCAGTGGAACTGCCAGAAAGCTGTTTATATTGCTGAAATGGTTTAGGGGGTGAAGCCTGGTTTTTAGAGGATATTTTCTGAAGTGCAGGGGTGGTAGAAGGTTTTAAATATATAAACACGCATGCGAATCCCCGGCCAGATGGCACACATGGCAAACATGAGGAACCTGGCTGGTGAAGGGACCAAAATGAGAAATGGCCAGAAGCAGCCAGAAAATGTCTAGGAAAAGGGTATGTGCATGCTTTTCACTCCCGTTTAGGTAGGAAGTATTTGGATTGCTTCCTTTCTACAGAAAATGAAGGAGAATGATTATATTCACGACCAAATGGCTTGTGAATGAGTGGCTGTGGGATGGAAACACGGGAGAGGTGCTCACCCGGGGCTGGCAGGAAGCTGTCGTCTATGCTGTCCTCCAAGAAAGCGCCTGTTGGGTCTGAGCTATACCTCTGGACAAAGCTGTCTTCCCTCACAGGGTGTCCCTGCTAGGTTTGAAGCAGAGAAAATCAATATTAAACAGACTGCTTTGTAGAAGTGGATCCACACAGGGGAAGTTGCTTCTTTTTCAAAGGTCATCCCACTTACCCCGTTTCTGTCAATGCAGGTTGTAGCAGAATTGTTGCTCGTAGCACTCTTTTAAAAAGAGAGAGAAAGAAACAACAGACTTTATGAGAAGCAGTTCACTCTTAAAATCGCTCGTCATGTTTCCACAGAGGAAAAGTTTCATACCAATGAACTCAAGAGAGGAGTGCGGGACGTTGAGGGGCTGTTGAAGAAGCCCTGGTGTGGCACGAGATACTCATCCGCATCCACGATATCTTCCATGTCCTCCTCCTCCATCAGGGTGCGATAAAACTTGGAGTCCGTAGGGCTGGGCAGGTGCATCCTATCATCTCCCTGTGAGACAAGCTGGTGTGAGAGAGGACTCACAGATGCCCTTCCAGCCCTCATTATCCCCTTCTCTGAGAGACAAAGTAATTCAGAGAGAGGACCAAGATACAAAATCTTGATCTGTGTGTTTAACCAAATTTGCCTAGAGTTTAAGGGAATTTGGGCCTGCAATCTCTGTCTATGCTGCTGTAAAACATCTGCGTTTTGAAGAGGATCAAACTCTGTTCTCCTCTCAGGAATGCAGTATGGACTGTTACTGGTCCTAGACTGAGACCAGTATGAAGAAAATAGAGACTGGTCTTGAAATTCTGTTTGTGGTTCAAGATGAATGTGTTAAGACCTGGAAAGCAATGGTAAATCTGGCCTTAAATTATCCACATTTTATGTTTTCATACGCATTACTAATAGTTTTGGGCGTCACATTAAGACATCTTCCTACCATTGGGTTTAGTACCTGTATAACAAGATAGCGTGGGGGGTCACGGGCCATTTTCGAGAACTCCGCGATCAGTTCGCGAAACTTGGGACGGCTGTCTGCATCGATCATCCAGCCTGGAGGGACAACAGGGAAAGCAATGCACAAATCAAGTTGTTTTGATGATCAAACACAGAGCTTAAAATAAAATGTAACCATGAAAAGAACAGCATCATAGGTGCTGTTAAGGGTTTACCCGTAAGGGACCACCATAAAAAGTTCATTCGCCAGCCACTGCTGTGAATTTCAGCATTTAAAATGCACATCTTGGCAGTTCTGGGAAGAATGAAGGAGGTAATAAAACCCCGTGTTGGAAAAGCTCCAGGCTAAGCCTTTCTTCTCACCTGCTGGCTTATCGCTGCTTGGGCAGGCAGGTCCCACCTGAGTCATGATAACGTATAAGTCGTGAGGATACCAAATGGGTGGCCAGCCTGGACCGATCCAAATTAGGCTGCTCTGAAAAAGCTCTCGAAGGAGGGGAAGCAAACTAACTTCAGCAGGTGCCTGCAGACATACGGTGACCTGACCGTCTAGTCCTCACGGCACTGCTTCGTGAAACCCTGAGAAGCCTCACGCAGAAGCTACCCTCTGTACCGCATGTCTTCTAAAATTCAAAACATCCTCACTGTGGACATCTTGAAAGATTAACCATATCTAAGCTGTATTTAACTAGTAAACGGACTTTAACAAAAACAAGTCCTACAGCTTAGTGCAGATCGACACTAGGAAGAGATTTCGAATACAGATACTGGTGGTTTAACATGTGGGATTACTTAGTCAACCCACACTTTCTGTTATCAACCATCAGATGAGCTGACGTAGAGACTCTCGTGTTTAAAATTAAAAATAATAAAGGTCAAGCTTAGTGTGTCTGGAGGAACTCATAAGAAACAGCCTATCCACAGTAATGGAGGAACGAAGTGATAATATGCCACCTGAAATCCGCATTAGACAAAATCTCGTCATTGCCAGTGACTTTTTACCCCGCTAGAAATACGATCCCCTGCTAATTCAAGAAAAAAAATCCTTTTTTGCTTTTAGACAGAGTGGAGCATTTGGGAGTTTGCTGCTGTTGCAGAAGTAGCATCAACTATTTCTGAATTTATCTCTGAGTTGCATATGTTCAAATACTGCTTCTTAAATTAAAAAAAAAAAAATGTTGTGCAATAACTTTGAACATCTCAGTTTATACTTTCTGCTTATAAAAGAGATAACTGGGAATCCTGAATTCCTTTAGGCAAAATGGCGTGGCTTCAACAGGGTCTGTGCTGTAGCCTGCAAATACAGGGCGATCAGAGCAGTGCAAGATGTGCAACCGAGTCCTGCGGCAGAAGGAAGGCTCAGACCCCAGATCCTCATGCTCTGACGTTTAAATTCAGTGTAATGGTATGGAAGGGGATGGGGATGATCCACTGGTGGTGTTTTAAAAGCAACAGGTACCTGATCAGGTGCGTGGAAATATGCCTGCTTTCTACATCTGGACTGACCCAAAGGAAGGGCGATGGATGGAGGTGCTGAGCTTTGCAAAGGCTCAGCCCCTGAGGACACGCTCTACTGTGGAGCTTTCGAAGACCTGGGACATGACTGCTGCAAGTGGAGATGATGGCAGGGCTGAGGTGTCAGCAGGGTTCAGCATCAGTGAGAGAAGTTTCCAGGACACTGCTTTTGGGTCTGGGCACCTCCCAGGCTAGGTGTACACATCTGGCTGCGGTTCCTGCTTGCTCCGGTGAGCACAGGATCAGGCTCTGCCTGTGTGGTGCCTGTCCTGACAAAGCAACACGGGGATACTCCAAGACTCCCCAAAAGTGCTGCACCATGGGGTGTTCGTGGTAGCGTTTCTCCTCTTTCGGGAACAGGTACATTTCGCTCCAGTGAGAAGGTCTTAAATGCCACCTAGTGGGCTTCTTCTCAGCATCCTCACAGACACTACCGGTAGCAAGCAGGGATGTGGCAGTCATGGTCTACAGATGCATGGGAAGCCAGGTAATAATCTGACATTTTAGCAGCTGATATAGATAGAAAAGGGGTTTGGGGTTCAGAAGCCCTTTGATGTGACCTAACAACGACCAAGAAGTGCTTCAGAGACCCCCAGCTCCTGTGCTACCTTACAGCAACAGCCGTGCGCCGAAAAGGAGCCACCCAAGAATGAGGAAGAAATCGGATGGGGAACTCTGGATACTCGTGTGCATCTGCCATTAGGGTGGTGCCTGTGCTCGCAGCATTCCTTTAGTAAACGGAGCACATAATCCGTGCGTGTGGTTGCAGGGGGAGGAGGCACGCTACTCAACTAAGGGGGAGCCCGGAGGAGAAGGCAGTGTTAATTTTATTTTCTAGACGTACAAATCCAGAGTATCAGGTGCAGTGGGTGGTGTTATGCTGATTTATACTGCCTGACAACGTCAGTTTAAAAATAATTGGCAATATCAGCCAGTGGTGTGAATGCTGAAAAAACATTAGCTGGCTGAATTAGTGACTAATGAAACCATATCCCGTGCCCCCAGCTAAAGCTCAAGGTGCGGGAACACACTCTGGTGTCACCACTCTTTTCCGATAACCCTACTTCTGCATGATCGCCAAGGACACAGCATACCCAAATGCGACATAACGAAGGCAGTTGTGCTACTTCTTCGGCTTAGCTGAGCACCCAAAACCCCAAATGGGAACTCACATTTGACCATGATCATGTACACGTCGATGGTACAGATGGGGGGCTGGGGCAAACGCTCGCCCTTCTCCAAGACAGAGGAGATTTCACTGGCGGGGATCCCGTCGTATGGCTTGGACCCAAATGTCATCAGCTCCCAAACCGTCACACCTGCAGGGTGGCAAGAGAAGACTGTAACAGAGGCTTTGCCGGGAGCCGGGGTGCTGGGCCTGGGCGCGGAGAGGCGGTGAGTGGAGAGGGCTCTCCCAGAGGCACTGCATTGCCAGAGCCCCACCCAGGAAACGCACTTTCTGCTGTGGTTTTGGAGAGAGACAAATTAATAAAACAGGTTGAAATCATCCTGATTTCCATTCTGAGTTTCTTTTTGTTTTTTTAATCTCAGCTAGCATCTTGGCGTTGAACATCCCACAAACTTCCCAGCACGACAGAAAGGCAACGCAGGTTACCGCCTCCCGACTCCAGCCCAGCAAGCGGTTTGGAAAACGGAAGTTGCATTTTTGTTTCAAAACAATCTCTTTGGAGACAAGCAAGAGCAGTTTTTGAAGGATGTGTAAACCAGCTGCCTCTGTGTCACTTGCTGACATACCACGTACTCTTGTGGTGTAGCTGTTGTGATTGTCTCGTAGCTTAGGATACAAAACAAGATTTTGGATGCCAAGCTACGTAAAAGGATTAAGAGGACCAGAGGCTGTACTTTTTCTAAAAGGAAACAGGATCTGACAATCTGCATTAAATATTTTCCAGGAATATAAGAGCCCCGGTGTGGAAATTTTGGAATAAGTTCCTTTGAAAAGTTTCCTTTCTCCTCCTCTTTCTTTCAAGCTGGCTTATGAACTATACCAAATATAAAATGAATTCTCTACAGAGGTTATCCCTTTGCTTCCCTTTTAGCATTGTCCTCTCAATACCAGGGCAGCACAAAGATTTTACACCACAGCAGTTACACTGTGTGTAACAGCATGGCTGATGGTTTGAAGTCCTCCCTCTAGTTACGTGGCTTTACTGTCAGCACAGTTATATTTCACGTGAAGCTGCTGAAGAAAAGCACCAGCAGGACTTCAGCGAATGGAGAAGAGTCTTCTTCCTGCAGCCCCATTCAGGGGAGGGGGTGTCAACTGAAAATATATTCTGCAAAACATCTTATACCTGACTAGAATGCAATTTCACGGGAATTTTACTTTATTGAATAGGTGATTTGGGCTCATTGTTTATGTTTAATCTCTCAGTCTTCTCATAATAGGAAGAAAAAAGGTCTGTGTAGAGTCACTAGCAAATCCTGCAATTTTCCAGCCCATTTACAGTAATTATAACTGGTTTTAGACTCACCATAACTCCAGACATCACTTTGATGAGTGTAAATCCGGTGTAAAATTGACTCCAAGGCCATCCATTTAATAGGAACCTAGGAAAAATCACAAATAAGCCTTAAGAGGCTGATCCAACATTTAGCAGCGATCTTTGCCACCAGGTGGTGTTTAAACCTATAGTTTGGTCGCAGAAGGGAACAAAACTAGCCAACAAACACCACCACTATCCGAGTGGTAGAGCAGGCAACTTTTGAGTCGCTTATGATTATTTGCATTTATTATGTTGAACCTGGGAACTTGTGAAATACTAGACATGTTAGAAATATCTCTTCCAAATTAGTCTGACAGTATTTTAAACAGTCAAATTACTAATTTTTTAACCTTCTCCTATCATAACAGGACACAAATCCAATCTCAGGCTGTACGACAAAGACAGATCTGCACTCATATGGTTTCCATTTCTGGTCTCTTTAATTTCTCAGCAGGACACATTCCCTCCATCAGCACGTAGTACAACACGAAGGCGCGCTGAACCAAGTCTGACAGGTCTTTCTTCTGCTATAAATATACAGCATTCCCTTTCTCTTCATAAACTGCGCAGTGTTATTGGTGTGGGCTACACTGATGAATTCAGCCGTGCTTTTTTTTTTTGTTTCCTAAAAAAAAAGTTTTTTTAATAATCTTTCTTTTTCCCAGACATTCTGGGTGGGAATTTCAAAAGCATTCGCTGCTCTGCTAACTCCGCTCCCAGTGCAGTCCCACTAGCCCAACGCTGCTTCGGCTGATTTCAGAGGGCTCCCGCAGGCTTCAAAGGCAGCACGCTGAGACAGCAACCCAGTGCTTTGAAAAAAAACACTTTCCTTTTTCCTCCCCCCTCCGTCTCTAAGGCTGGTGCACGAGCACAAGCACTGACAAACGCACGGCGGCGTGTTCGTCGATGTGCTTTACCTTGCCTCCCTCGGCGTGATACTCCTTCTCGTCGGCGCCGAGCAGTTTGGCCAGCCCAAAGTCCGTGATCTTCACGTGTTGGGGAGTCTTCACGAGGACGTTCCTGGCAGCAAGGTCACGGTGCACCAGACGACGCTCCTCCAAATAGTTCATTCCCTGCAATACGACAGGCCATGGGTAAGCATCACACGCTTCGGGCTTGGATGAGCAAACGAGTTACCAAACATCAGCTGCTCCGTGGGAACTGTGCGCCCACCACCGTAAAACACGTGGGAGCCTATGCCCCCTTCAGAAAAAGGTTTGCTGTTTCAACTGACGTGATGCTTATTGCAGGGTGAGGATGTGTGCCTGCACAGTTACAAGGAGAAGTAGCTACTACCCTGCAGGAACCTTTTTGTGGATCCATGTGCCAGTGGAGTCATGGAGAAAAAAAGGGACATTAGCAGGTATAGCAGGGTGTGTGGTTTCTTTGGGATTTAGTTCCAGAAATATAAAATTGGGATAGGACTTGCAAATAAGGGGGCAAACCCTTTTTTCTGCTGCATTTATGCAACCCCAGTAACTTCAGGGCAGCACAGTACAGAATTTAATTGTCACGTTCTATACACACCCAGGCCAACCCTACAGAGGGTTTACAGACACTACTGGCCTGGGACGAGAGTCCAGGCAAAAATAAATTCAACGTTCAAAGTTGCCGATGCTGGGTCTTGTTAGAGTATACTCTGCCTTCTCCCTGCTAACAACGAGGCATCCCAGCACAAAGGTGAGAAAAGGAGATCAACTGAAAAAATTCATTTTCTGGCTGAGCTCAGAGTTGCATCTATTTTCTGGCTGAGCTCAGAGTTGCATCTATTTTCAAGTCCCCTTTGAAAAGGCAAGTTCTTCCAGTTCCACTGCCTCCCATGATCAGACTGGGTTTGCCATAGCATACGTGCTTTTTCGGTACAACTGCCTCTCATAGAAGAATACAACCAACTGTGCCGGTTTGACTTCTAAGGTATGAATCCAGCAGCTGCATTTCTGACCACAGAGATTATTCCCCTTTCCCTCAACTCCAGTCTCGTGGTGTACGGAATCAAAAAGTTCATGATTTCTAAGTTTCCTGCAAGATCCTTTCTAAAAACCACAATTATTCCCAGTTGATAGGTTTCTGCTGGCGGCAGCTTATGCGCTTGTATTTCTATGAACAGAGATTTAATAAAAAAGTACTTCTAACCTACAAAGCTAACACCAAAATGGTCACGTTGATGTGATGACAGAGCACTTGAGGGAGTAATTCCCTTCCAGCCTCCACCCCCTTCCTAAGCCCACTGCTAACCTGGACCACCATCGAATCGCCCACCCAAGTCCCTCAGCAGAACTTCACCCATGCGCTGCTGACGTTGCCAAAACAAACCACCCAAACAAACTGGCGCAACGCCACTACGAGCGTGCGTTCAACTACACAAAAAGGTCTTCAGCGAGCAGAGGTCTTGAACCAAAAAATCCTGAGCTGCCAACAGAAAGCAGGCTATCTTAAAAAAAAAATTTAAAAAATCACATACTCTAGCCCCAGTAGGACAAAACATTTCCTGCTAGACATGTCTTGCTGCAGGGACTTACAAAGTCTCGAAGCTGCTGAAAGGCAGAATATCAGTTTCACACTAAGCTGTTTAAGATGCTGGTGGCTAAAAGACTTGTGCTTGTGCATAACTGTACACCGAAGATGCTCAACGGCTCGTCTAGAAGGTTCAGCAGATCTTTAATTGTGTGCAGGCCTGAGGTTTAAGACATTTTTCATCATTAAGCATGAGACCAACGTGTTCAAAGAGTTACTTCACACACAGTGTTTCCGCACATGGAGTGTCTACGCTCTGTTGTAACATCTTGTCTGAAAGACAGGACTCCATGCCTCGGTGGAAGATAATGTTTGTAAAAGATGCAAAGAAAACTTAATCTAAAGCTGAGAAAACAGGCACAAAAATAAGCTTCCCAGGGAACTTGCCTCCTGCTGGTTAGTTACCAGACATCAATATACTTGTTCCAATTTTTTCCCCTTCCAAAAGTACGTTTCTCAAGAGTCAGAGAACGTCTGAAAATCTGGCACGACTTTATCGGAGTGGTAACACCGGACACACTGGTGGGAAAGAGCCGTACGTGTGATTTACGAGCGCTTTGAGGAGAGCTTCAGTGCGGAGCAGCACAAAGGAGTATGCTGAAGGCCAGGCAGTGCTGGCGAGGGTAGAGGTTGCTACGGGCGAATGTTGAACCGACGTGAAAAAAAATCAAACGGAAGCTAACAATTGTGAATGGCAACCTTTCGGGCAAGCGATGCCCCAAGGATCAGTCTGGGGACTGATTTTGCCACCTTAAAAATTAACAAGGAGGAGGAGGGAAATGTGGCCTCCAGCTCATCCTCCAAAGGGACTGAAACCAGGACAGAGCAGCAATTGATTTTAAACAAGAGAGGAAAAGAGTCAGAAAAAGGCAGTTCACATCATGGGTGGACGCATAAATTAAAACTCACTTGCTGTGGAGTGCACGGTAAAAAAGTACATAGACTGAGATGAAAAATGTGCCCTGTATGCTTTTGGTGAATACATTTCTAAGGTCCTCAGCATGTTTCCTGAAAGCAAACCGCAACCGGGCGAGCCTGGGATGTACACAAGGTCCCGAGGGACCGATCGGGCTGTAAGTGTGTGGTTAGCTTGCAGGCTGGCATTCCCGACATAGGCAGCATTCAAGCAGCCGGACTTGGTGCGTACTGCCATCTCGTACGACAAATCTCCAACTAACTACAGCTGGTTTTTGGCTGGTTTTGCTCCATTCTTCCATGGTTGCAAATGCCCAACCACCTTCCGAGCACAGCATACTGCTGCGAAGGGCTAGAGGCTGTACTTCAGCCTCCTTCGGTGCTCTTCTCTTTGGCAAACCGTGCCAGGTGTTATATTGAGTCTTTTGTTTGGCACTTTGGCCACTGCAATTACATTACAGCCACAAACTCAGTGCACAGAGATTACAGAGCATCCCTGGGGTGCCTGGATATCTTTTGGTCATAGCCAGCCTGCGCCAGAAGGGAGTTTCAATTTCCAGGCCTCAGAGATTTCAGCCTGAAAAAATCAGGGTCATTCTTGAAGGCACACGAAGTCAACATCACTGATTGCCCCGTGGCACAGCCCAAAGAAATCCACCGGTGGAAGCAGCACTTTGGTACGGCAACAGCCAAATTCTGCTCCCTTCCTTGCCTCAGCTTCATTGCATCCCATTATCACTTCATTACCGGGTGTTTGGCTTGGATATTAACACCTTGGTGATAACATTAAGCTGTCCAAGAGCATTTTGAAGAATAGATAAGGTTTGCTCAGCAGCTTGAAAATGGTAAATTGTTTGACAAAGTATCAGCTTACTGTCACTTAGAAGGTATCTAGGAATCACATGGTGAAACATAAAGACTTACAGAGACAAGCAAGTAAATAAATACACTATGCGCTGTCAGACCTCCACGTTACAGCCTGAGTTTTAGCTGATCTGGTGATGCGCCAGTCCGCTCACCTTTGCGATCTGCACACACCAGTTGAGAAGGTACTGGGAGCCGATGTTGTCCTTGTGCTCTCGGATGTAATCCAGGAGGCAGCCATAAGGCATCAGCTGCGTGATGAGCTGAACGGTAGAAGTGAGACAGATCCCCAACAAGCGGCACACATGAGGATTGTCAACACTAGCCATCACATAAGCTTCCTGAGAAGAAAGGGAAAAAAACCCAATGTGAAATACTCCCTTTGGCATGACTGTAAATGTCTGGAGGCAGTATAAAGTAAGTTGGTCCCTCAAGAGGTTGCTAAAACACTACACGCAAACTCTGTGCCCCGTATCACATACAAAATACTTGTATTTCTCACTCTGTGGACGAAGTTTTTCCCACTCAGTGGCAGGTCCAGGTTTTGAACACTGAAGCATCACTGAGATGCCGCAGAAGAGCCCGTCTCCCACTACTGATACACCACGCAAACATGGGACATAAAATCCTGGGGCCAAAACTTACAGACCTAGCAGGAATGAATAAATTGAACATCAGCTGGAAGCTGGTGGGATTTCATCATTTTGAGCACCTAATCGCAAGTGAACACGTGTCATATGGCTTTTTTTCCTCCACAAATCTTTTCACAGATTTCACTGGAAATCTGTACTTTTGAGACCTCTGTGCCTCTGTCAGCATTAGTACCAACCCAGAAAATCAAAAGTTGTCATCTAGGACGGGGCTGACAGTTTGACTTTTTAAGACACAAGGCTGCTTTGGCCATGCTGTTCTTCGGCCTGTGTCAAACCAAACTGGCTAATAGTCAGCTCACCTCTTTAGAAGTCTGAATACATGTCTTACTTCAAGCAACACTGGTGGAAATATTATCCCCGATTGGAAAGGCTGTTTTAGACCCATATAGCGCTGCAATTGATACCAGGAAGGTACTTAGAATGCAGGAGCCTAAGCATAATACATCCTTTGGAAACCAGGCACTTTGGTTTGATGGCTGGACTTGATGATCTTAGGGGTCTTAACCAACCTTAATGTTTCTATGATTCTATGTTTGAGCTTCATAAATATGTGAGAAAACTCTTCTTTCAAGCCTGAGTTCAGCCTATGCAGCTTTAGGAACCTATCTAAGGTACCCAAGGCACCTCCTCTTCCTTTGCTCTGCTGTGGGATGGGAGAGGCCCCTTCAGAGGCTGGTGCAGTATGCTCCGAACACACAAAATACATCCTTTAACATCACCATAGGTAAAAACCCCTGACTTCATGGCTTTTGCATGCAAAAAATACTGATGGATTTAAATCTGAGATCTATATTTGTACTGACATCCACTGTCAAGTGCAAGCTCAAAGAATGGATTCCAACAGGGGGAAAAAATTAGAGCTGAAGCTGTGTGTGGTTTTTTTAGGTTAACTTTGTGTCTGATTTACAGTATTTCACATCTAGACATTTTTAAAGCCATTTGATTGAGAACCATCACAATGGGAAATGAATGGGAATTTTTCCATGCAGTGAGCTGTTAGGTCAGCATCTTACCTCAGCATCTGGACTGACACCAACTAATCATCCCTTGGCAATTCAACATTAGGCTACAAGCCCCCATGAAGCCTAAAATAATAGTCAGGCAGCTATTGTGGCAAGGAAAGGAGCAAATCTGCACTTTCTGAGAGCTTAAGGAATGAAATACCATAGCACTTTACTCATCATCTAACAAGCTTTCCCCAGATGTCACATAGTTGCGTATCTGGTAAGAACTATTATTAAACAAAGTTATTCAAGCAATGACGTTAAAGAAATAAGCAACCCCAATTCTTAAGCAATGCTTTCTGGCCTTGGTATTGTTGCCTGATGTGCCAGCCTAAGCAACACATGAGGTAACGCAGTTTTCTTCCGAGGTGCTAATCCTGCACTCGGTATCCTTGTTGTGGAGCCTCTGGGATTAAACTGGTCTGCAGGCAGCCAGGTTAAAGATCATCTCCGACAGAACTGGCTCAGGGCTCCTCAACCTACTGCAGGATGTGAGCAGGGCGTTGCAGAACACCCCTCAGTCAAGGCTAACGCTGACTCCGTAGGCTAGCCCAGGGAAAGATAAAGCAAGAATACAACGTGCTATTCAATTACATAGATACGCGTGGCAGGGTTTTTAGGAGAACCTTGCAAATCCACTATAAGATGATCAGATGTAAGTAGAGACCGAAACGTGCTAAATCTCTCTGGGCTTCCAAACGGAGCCGGCGTACTGAGGCAGAGCGTCTGTTCCTTGCCTCGCTTCCTGCTGGGATTCAGATCCATGCTGTATTCCTTTCAGCAGGGGCGGGGAAGGAAATCTGCAGAGTCAGAGCTGTTCTCACTGCCCATCTGCTGCGCGGCCCGTGCAGCGCTGACCCAGGGGCTGCGAACCGGGACGCTGAAAGAGCGGGGTGGGTGTAAGGGCCACGCAGCTGTCAGAGAGCATCCAAGCGTTGACACTGCCCGTTACATTTGATACTGCAAAGTCAAAGAGGCCACTGCCTCCCCGCATGGAGCAGAAGGCAGCTATTGTGCGGTCGTGGGTCCCTCTAAGTAGCCGAAGTCATTAAAGTGGGCCTTTGTTTCAACTGTTTATCTTGGAAATCTCTGCGGTACGCTCTGACCTGCTCCAAGTATGCTTGGTATTCAACAACAATCTTCTGAATTAGCCCTACCCTAATAAAGCCGGCGAGAGCTCGCCTGGATTGTACGAGCTAAAGCTGCTGCGTTTGTTCTGTACCTAGCGTGTTTCTGTAAGACAAATCATCTTTAATGGGACATTATTATCTCTGAGGTTTCAGTGACCTCGAAAAGTTGGTTGTGTAGCAAAAGTCTGTTTTGAGAGGAGCTTTTGGAGTCATCCCTCTGACTTCTTTCACTGGTTTTGTGTTTTTTTACTTTTCTTCTTTAATTTTTACATCAGAATAAAGAATGAATTCCAGCAACTGAATAATCTAAAAAATCAACAGGACTGAAAAAAGCATCCTAATTCAAAGGGAAAGAAAAAATAATGCGGGGATATGCTACAGAAACTTGTTTGAAAAGAGAAAGTACTTAAATCTCCTGCCCTACTGTGACTATCTCGCTCTGCTGAAGGCAGGATGCAGTACTGCAGGCTTATTCATAACAGGAATTCACTGTAGTTCAGTCCAAAGCGTCGGCAGAGCTCCGAGCAGGCAGCTGAGCAGCATCTTTGCCAGCTCCTCAACGCGGGGAGCGCCAGTGAAGGGAGGGACCGCAGCCCGCCTGCAGCCAGGCACGAGGCAGGGACCAGGGCCACAGCAGTCGAGGACCTGGGGAAGGGCTGAGGCTGGCCTGGAGCCTAACTAAACGAAAATCAGGATGGATATTGCTTCATGTATGGATTCTGGGATGGACCTAGTATTTTGCATTGCTGCAATACATGTATCAAATCATATGGTACATAACACACGATCCGTTGAAGTAATGTATTGGAATAACACTGTTTATTCAGGGTGATTGGAAAAATCCAGTGTGCTTTATTATCATCGGTAGCCCAGGTAGATTTGTTCCCAGCCATTCATCCTGACACCTCTCACTATGAGACATGGCCTTTTGTTAAGATCTTTGCCAGCGTGGACCATTTGAGATGAGCCTGCCTACCTGAGGTGTCATTTTCTGGCCAAAGCTGCACCATCATCTGTTTTGAAAATAAATTTCCTGCTCAATTGCTTCAGTTCCTACCAAAATAAAAAAAATCCGCAGCTTTCCCCATGACTGAAGGGCCACTCCTTCCACACAAACAGGCTGTCCCAAGCTGCAGACCTGCCCTTCACAGGTCCATTTAGGACACGCCAGGGACGTGTGCCCCGTCCCTGCAAACCAGCATTTGATCAATGAGCCCCTGCCAAATCCCAGCTTCCAACCTACGCTTTCTAGAGGCGCGCATACGTGGGTACAGCCAGGATAAGCTTAAAGACTTCATCTCTACCAGACACACTGTGTTGCTTGGGAAGTCCCTGGGCTGACCAGCCCTCCAGTGTCACTCCAGCTCCAGGCTCGCAGGCCTGAACAGGACACACGCAATGCTTATTTTTTGTCGCTGAGGACTGACCCACAGCACGGGAAAGCTGAGCGGAACGTGTACTGAACATCCGAGTGCTCCTCTCCACGCTTAGCATCCTCCTTTCCTTTCCTCATATATAAATATATTGGTGCTTTATGTTGCATGGCTTCAAATCTAGCGACGGAGTTCAGAATTTTAGGTATTCCAAGTTCAGGGAACTTTGTATTTAGGACTCTGGCTCACCCGTTGTAAACTCGCGCATTTATAAACTCCTGAAACAGTGGCCCATCGCCGTTTTCCTCATTTTCTGAAGTGATGAGCTGTATCCAAGCAAGAGAATAAGATTCCCATGCCTCCCTCGGGAAGCAAGATAATTTCTTGTTGTTTATGGCAGAGAAAACAGACAGCTGGGATTTTTTTTTTTCTTTTGGATTTATAGTTAATTTAATCCTATGCAACCAAGCAGCTAGTTTATGACAATCTGAATGTCAATAATCATTACATATGTTGTTACTGGGTTTAGTTCTACTGCCGTAACGGCAAAGGTTGCCACAGTTTCAGGCCTGAAACATCAGAATAAAGAAAACAGAATTAGCTGTAAATGTATGGTCCTGATCTCTCCTTCGGTGCGACTCCACGAGTAGAACATCAGTATTTGAACTGCGAGCAAGGGTTTCATAGCAGACACAAAAGCACTTCACAGACTGGGCTGCAAAACCCAGTACTTCTAGACAGAGAAGTTTGGGGTGCAAAATATTTCTTCCCACCCAAAATCCTGAATTCTCTTTGTTTGTTACAGAGGAAAATCCACAGACCACAGACAACTTGATAAAATGAAGATGAAAACTTACATCAAGTATTTCCTTGTTGGCTTTCGGTGACGTAGCCTCTCTTAACTCTTTAATAGCGACAGGAATTTTAACCTTCTCACCTTCTGGGATCCAAAGTCCCTACCAAAAAGAAGTACAAAGAGTTACTCAGTCTCATGTCTAACAGGTTAATTCTCACAATTTCATATACATTTCACATCTTCTGAGTAGACTTCGTATTCTGAGCAATGGGAAGACATGGCAGACTACAATAATATGCAAGAAGCCTGTCTTGTGGGCGTTAACAAAACCCTGTTCATGGAGTGAGTGGTATTTCTCTTTCGGTCACCTCTACTGCATCTTTTCAAAAAATTACGTTCATTATGGTCCCTGCATAAATAGCCCAAGAGATGCATAAAGAGCAACTTTTGCAGATGGAAATCTAATGAATTAGCGCATCACAGCAACTGCGTGTGCAAAACCTTGCCACTTCCAATTTATAAGTCATGGGATGAAAAGAACTGGCATTTGCTCACGAAAACAAGATGGCATCTACACTGTACAAATAACCCAGCCCTAACCATATGCAGCGGCAGGCAGGTTCATGTACGACTGGTTCAGCGTCAGGAGGCCATTTAGGAGGCAGGCGAACGGTGCGGCACTGCGAGGACACTCTGCTGAAGCACCCAGCAATGTCGGTGCACATTGACAGAGGTCGATGGGATTTGTGCCCCTGAAGTTCCTAGCTGTAGCTGGAAGCCTGCTTCAGAATATAGAACTTTATGAAGAGATATATGAATCTACAGTTTATATTTCAATACTGCTGGCAGAGCCGGAGTAGTATGATATGATATGAGACGCATATCCTGAATAAAAGGAGAAGCATAGAAAAGTGGAATTTGGTGAAGAAGAAATACAGAGAATAAACAAACACCAAGAGAAAAAACAGCTCGTGGGCCTACACAACTGAAGGTGTGTAGACCCTTCCACACAATCTGAGTCAGTTCCAATGAAACAGTGATTGACGATTGTAAAATCAAGACGCTGGACCAGACCGAAAAATGGCTGAGCACTAAGCTGACCAAAGTGCATTTCTTCTTTTCCCGATATTCACAACAGGGTGTATTTGGCTGTGGCAGTTTTTAAGTTGAGATCTTTGTCCTCCAGGTTCAGCAGCCTGGCTTTGGCAACATCTTATGCAAAGCTTCCCATGTTACCCAGTTCATAACTCAATTAATGATGATGAAGTCATATCTCTACCACTCAATATAGACATGCTATGAAATCTAGTTTAAAAAAAATTTATGCAGTAACCACAGCTCCCAGTTCGTGATTTGTTTGGGTGGCTTCTGCATGAGGAGCAAGATGAAAAGGGGAAGAGGAACATGGTGATCTTACCTTATAAACAGTGCCAAAAGCTCCAGAGCCTAGGACTTTGACCTTTTTAAATTCTGTTTCCTTTAAAATTCTCAGATGAGCCTGGTTTGGTGCCTCCCCGCTGGGTGTCAGTGGTTCAACAAGCTGGTGCAGAGAGAAGACCACGTTAGGAGGTTATACAGTCTCAGAGGACAGCAAGCAGCATGCTTTGGGGAAGCAAATAAATCCTGCCTTTAAAATAATGCACATTTTCTTCCACATGAAGTGTACGGGAGGGCAGTTCCATTCTGACTTGCAGCAATAAATATCCAGAGTGGCTCCAAATTTCAGAGGTAAAATCAATCACTGCGATTCTGAAGGAGAACGAAGGAATACTACTCTCCAAATGAAGCCTTTGACTTCAAAGCCTTAAAACACATGGCATGAAGAACAGTGCAATTACCACAGATCCGAAAGAAGATTTTGGTTTTGAACTTCCAAATAAATTATGATTTTTTTTTTTTTTTTAAATGCTGGGCAAGAATCACCTGCAGCCTTTCAGGTTTGCTCTTGTTCAACTGGATGAAATTCCCGTGGTATCAGGCCCCCAGACCACAGGGTTTACAAGCAGTACTTGAAACTCTAAGGGCGATTCTTTCAGCAATGCAAAAGGTGATGTTGAATTGACTATTGATGTTTTCAAAATCTGATCTAAGCCTTGTTGCAAACAGCAGCAATGCCCTCCAAACAGAGATATTTAACGCTTTTTTGATGCACGTCAGCTTTATCCCTTAGCACCTTTTCTTTTTCCTTTCCTTTGAATAAAACTGTGTTTAGCTACATATAATCTGATTTTAGCAGCCCAGGAACCTTTCTGTTGTGATGAAATATCCTCAGTTTGAGCTGAGCACTAACTGAACTCTGCTATCACAACTGTAGAATATTGTTAGGTGGTGCATTACAAAGGACAGCTTTTTTTTTTTTTAAGGATTTTAGCAGCTGACTCTGCAAAGCCAGTTAGCACAGAAGGAAGCTGCAACTGGGCTTTCAGCAGAATGCTAATACAACTTGCTAATTATTTACTAGGATTGGTCTAGAAAGGGGCTAATCGTAAAAGAGTGGCTTTAATCCAGGATAATGAATTTTGCTATTTCATATGTGAAGTACCTAGAGGGTGATGCTGTAACACATACAAAACCACGCAGAAAACAAAAAAGCAGTGTAGAAAACTTGTTCATGCCCAACAGGGTGAACCATTCACTTTGATGGTTTTCTGGGGTTTTGGGGCTAAAAACATATCAAAGACAAAACACAAACACTTCCTCCATTCCTTTCCCTCCTCTCCTTTCTCTCTCATTTTTTCCCGCAGGATCAGAGCTACGCCTGATCAAGGCGGTAAAACATTCAAAAGCGCCCAAGCTGCCACAGCAGCCTGAAGGCTTGTCTGGAGGGAGAAACGATTCGAGGCTGAGGGTCTGCACAGCAGGGTGGTATGGATCAGCAAACACACAGCACCTCACCCTGAAGGTGCAGTTTTCTCTGAGTAGACAATCGCAATGGTTTTTGTTGTGATTTAGACATCTACATCGCCTAAAGCTTTTGAGAATTATATCCAGAGGGATCTGACTTGAGATTGAGAAGGTGTTCGGTGCACACCACCTCTTCTCCGACTAGAGCGGCAGATGCCATGTTTGTCAAACCAAGGGCTTGTTGAGCTACGAGGCAGATGCACGGTGCTTTAATTCTCTGGTACGAGGAGGCCAGCACCCATTGCCCCAGATAAAGCTGCCGGTGTTGCAGCTCACCCTCACCTCCCTCTCCTGCAGCAGCCGGCGCAGGGTCCGCTTCCTGACGATGTGGCGTCTCCGCAAGTAAAGGCCGATGCCCAAGCCGACCACCACCAGGCACAGGAGACCTCCGACGACGCCAGCTGCGATGGACGGGATTTTGGAGCTGCAAGGCAGGAGGGGATGCAGAAAGAGAACAAAATGCGCAGGTGTAAGGTTTTAAGAAACCCTGCAGAGGTTGCATGAAGCCTTAAGTTTTGATCAAACACACACTCTGGACGTACAGCTATGCCTGTTTGACATTTCAGTTATCTTGGGCATCTGTATTTTTAAGTTCCTCATCCAGCAACCTCTTCACTTTTCTCTCAAACTCGCAATTGGAGCTGATTCTCATAAGCTTAAGCAAAGGGATTTCTCCTCCCTCTAACAAACCCACCAAGCATGTGAGCATCAGATCTGGGATGCCTATGTATGCCAGCCACAGGCAGCCCGCATGTGATCAGATACACGAAGTGTGTGGAGAGAAGGTGACATCAAGAAGACCTACGCAGCTGAGACACCAGCAACGAAGCTGACATCTCACTGTTATTGGAGGGGGGCCATGCTGTAAGGGTCACAGTGAACTTGAGCTCATCAGCCTCGCTCCTCAAGCACAAATGTTTGAGGCCAGGTAATGTGTGACCCATGCACTTGGCACACACAGATTGCTGCCTCTCTAGTAGAGCCTGGGTCATTTCAAATTTAAGTTGACAAGAAAAACCTGTTTTCGAAGGTTGTTTTTTGGTCTGTATTTACAGATCTATTACAGGTCTTTCTAAGCTGCCCCAGGGATTACTATTAAATAGACTCAATTTTTAACAGTACTTCTAGGCTGAATTTGTCTTGCCATAGCATGACATTGTGGCCAGAAAATAAATCCCTCTCTCTTAGTCAGAGAAGCCTGTTTGCTTGCTGCATGACCCTGAGCAAGTCATAAGGCCAAACAGTGCAACATAAGATCTATGTGTGAAGAATGAATGTCCATCTGTGCACAGAACAGCTGAAGACGTACAGATCACAGAGCTGGAAAAGACCCCCGGGGTCTTCGAGATGAATCCCCTATAATGCAGGTAACCATATCTGTCCGAAACGCATCTCTCTGCCACTAGCCCTTAACCCTTTCTTTTTCCAGCTCCTCCTCATGTTCTCCAGTGAAAGATCCCTGGTCTCACCTTGACAAACAAGCTAAGCAGAACCAGGTTTTGGAGTCTTGCGCCAGTAGGAATATTTCTCAGTTCTTTAAATCATTTTTATAGGTCGGAGCCTGTTCTAATCTGTCATTTCCCTGTACAGAGCTGAAGACTCAACTTTCATCCCAGCCTTGCAGTGTCCAGCGTGGAAATGTAAACACACATACAAATTCTTTCACTCCAGCTCTGTCATTAATTGTAGCAGATGAAATACTCACCCGTTTGGACAGCCTTCAAGACCTGGCCCTTTGCACCTGTAAAAACAAATGAACATTACAAGCATATTAGCTCCGGCATACACACTTCCACAATTCCAACTAAGAGTGCTACTGATTGAAAATTTTGTGTTTCTGAGCCGTCCAAGTATTAACACAGGAATTGATAAGAGTCATACACTTTACTAAGTATCAGTCAATGGTCTTGCTCCAAAATACTAGAGGCATAGTTATGTTGTATACTCAGTTTAAAGGATATTTTAAAACAACTTATATCATGTGGTGGAATGGGGAGAGGACACAGACACACAAAATTCAAATGGACTTGGATTCTCTGGCTCTGCGTGGACATCTGTGTTAGCGCAGAAGCTCAGAGCCGACCGTGGAGGAGGACAGAAGTAACCTCTCCCCTGCACAAGGGCAGAAAGCCACATGGAAACGTGTCACTGCAGGCCCTCCTGCATAATCCTTGTTTCCTGAGAAGTAAAAGATTCCAAGTTCCAGACTTTCCATTGCAGTGGAAAACTTGGGTAGCAGATAGACGCTCCCATCAGAAAACAGGATTTGACAGCACTCCCTTCGGCTACAGGCTGTTGGTAAGTGTCCATGGTATCTTTCTTTCAGAATCTAAGGTCTTCCATTACTGGTAATGTAAACAGGTATGACAGTTATCCAGAGAGCCAGAAACTCTACTAGCAAGTGATTCACCCTCCATTTCAGTTTAAAATGCCCGAAATTAATTTTGGCAGCCCAAAGCAAAAAACAGCACAGATAAAAACACGGTGACTGCATTCACTTGATGGTCTAACGGGCGTGAAAGGCACCGTGCATCCCCCAAGTGCCGCTGGGCTACAAGATGTATGCTCTTCATGGGAATTGTGGTCTTTGTGGTGTCTACCGAGGAAGGAGAGCATTACAGAGAGGGTTACATCACCTCCGAAAAACAGAGCACAGCAAGGAGAAAAGTCCAGTTTGTGGTATCCACTCCCTGTGCTGACTTAAAGAAAATGGATCATCCCAAAACAACTCTGGAAGAGGTCAAGTAGGGGGTAAGGAGTGAGCCGGTGCCAGGAAAACTGCTCTGAATTCCCTCTCGCCGAGAGGAGGAACCACAAAAATTTCAAAATGGCAGGTGGAGTTGCAGATCTTATCCCATAACTTGATCTAGGTCTGGGGGAGGAAGAGGTGAAGCAACTACTCATTTTCCTGGGTTTTTGATTGTTCGCTTGTTTGTTTTCATTACTCTGATCTTCCCTCGTGTATTTGCCTTGTTTCTGGGCCAACGCAGTGCTCCAAGACCCAGCATCTGGAAGGTCTTGCGAGTTCACTGGGCTCCCATGCAAGGATGCACATCCCGGTGTCCTGGACACGCTGGAAGTGCCGCGCGTACCAGTTCCCGGACCCCGGGCGCCCAGTTTTGTTAGTGTTCCCTGTCTGCCTACGTCTCGGTTTGTTTGCTCAGTTGTGTCAGTAAGCACAGGAAGTTGTGTAAGCAAGCCGCACGTGCAGAGCAGAACCAGCAGCTCGCTTACGGTCGCAGCAGATGTATCTCACTTCGCACCAGGCTTCTCTCTTTGGGTGCTCAACAGAAAGCGGATCTAGGATCCAAGACCTCATCCTACCACACTCTACCACCTGGATCTGAATTTCTACATGCTAATGGAACAAAGCATGTGCAGCTTCTCCCGATAGAGAGCTGAAAGTAAAAGACCTCACATTATTTCCGAATGTGACTGTGGTCCCTCAAATTACGCCTTCCTAAAAATACCGATTTGCCATGCGACTTATTGATGGCAAGTCCTCCATGCGCTTCCTAACAGCAAAAAAAAATGGCAGAGGGGACAGTATCTACAGTCTGAGGAATGGCTGACCAGTTATTTTCCTACACCAGAAAGCAGAAGCAGGAGAGGTATAGATTTTTATCTGTCCCCTCCCTTTTCAAAATTATTTTCCACACAAATCCACCAATATCGAATCCAGTGGGATAAAATAAAAAGCTGTTTAGGAAGAAAATGACAGATCAGCTTGTGCTTTTCAAATCCCATGTGTTTTTCTGATTCATTTCACAAGTTAAAGCAGAAACAAAGCCTATGACAAATGTCCATCCAGGACTAAATACAACCATCTTTCTTCATGTGGAATTTGACGATGACACCCAACATAAGTAACCCAGGTTTGATGGAATCTAACAATCACTTTTTCCCTTCCTAAACCGTTTCTCTTCTGCTTACAGAAACCAAAATGAGAAACGTGACCTTGTGTTATGAACTGCCTCAAGAGCTTATGGATATACCAGATGGAATCTAGCAGCAGTTGCAGTCTCTGAAATATTTCTCTACTTATGGGAAAATCAGTGCTGTGTACAGTCCTTGAAAACTCTTGCTTCCTGAACTCAGAATTTCATCTGTCTGCGTAAATATTACTCGTCCCAGTGCAGACACAGCTATTTATTTCCCAAATCCACCAAGATGCTAACAACTTTCTCCTCGACCCATAGCTCCTAATTTGATGTAATACAGCCAGGTTCCTATGATTTTTGGCCTTTCAGAGGCAACTCACGCTATAACACCTTAAGTTACTTCACAGTCGTAAAAGAAATGGAAACCCATTGAGCTTTTTAAAGCCTTACAACAACTTTCCTCTGCCCTCTCGTTCTTATCAACCTTCAGAGCGTGATGAAGGCATTGCATTCGCGCTGCGCTGCTGCAATCTTCCCTCTCGGACCCTCTGGCTGGTTTCTCACCCCCTCCCCCAAAATCCCCTGGCATTTAACGTGAAGACTGCCGAGATCTGTAGTGTTGGTAGTGACTGCGGAGGCAGGACGCGTCAGTGAGTGCTGTTAGCTACAGTTGTGGCTTCTCTCCCCCTTGCTCTTCCACCCCACTAGGGCTGAATTTAATTCCTGGGCTCTGTGAGAGTGGCAAGGGAAAAACCAAACCCTTCAACTCCGAGCAGACTGGTCAAGCTGGTGTCTTTCATTAGTTGCTGGAGGGATAAACAGGGTGATTCCAGGGCTTTTGGGATGTTGCTGGCTTTATCAGAGTGTATTTTCTGAGCTGTACTAGAGGCAAAAGGCAGCTAGTGTGCAAAATCCCCAAGCAGTTACAGGGAAAACGGGAGAGGAGGAGTCTTTTGGGCTGAGCAGGAGAAAGCTACCTCCGTTTTGTTTTCTAATGAAGCCTGAACAAACAACTCAGCAAAGAAAATCAAACTAGATGAGATTTTTCAAGGCGATACAAAGAAAGCGATGCACTACCAGTAAGCACACTTCAAGTAAAAAAAATCCAAAATTCGTGACAAAGCTCAGCTGGGAAGTCCTCTTTACTTGCAGCTTCTTCAAATAAGGAAAATAGAGCCAGATTCTGGAAACCCTTACTGACATGACTACTGAAGTCAGCGCACTTCATCATGCTGATAAGATTTTGTGGGCTCTAGCCGTGAAATTGGACAGGGACAGAAATAAAGACGTTGGTTCCTGTCATGCAGAAAGCGCTGAGACTGTGGTTTCTAAGGATGCAGAAACTTTGCGAGACAGCTGTTTTCCACCCACCGCTAAACAGATCCCATTCCCGCCGCACAAGGAGGGAAAGGCGTGAAGAGCAGTAAGCGGCATTACTGATTGATTGCCTTCACAGGGAAGATGGTGCACGCTCCCAAATTGCACCTCTGACACCGGCTCCCTACCCATCAATGCCATTAGCCTCAGATGTCCCGTCTGTAAAGCAAAATAGTGACACTACTTTCTCCTAGCTCTCCTGAGCCCTTCAGGGATACAGGCTATTTCTTCTGCTGCACTTGAGCAGCAACTTGAACAGGGCCATTGAGCATGTCCACCATAGAACTGCACCAGACTTAGCCCAGTTCTTTCACATAGAGATGAAACTGATACTGCTTTTTATGTTCTGCCTTCATAACCAGGGCCAAAGACACTGAGCCGTATGTTTGATACCCCCACTTTTCAAGAACTTCTCCTTACCCTATCCCCATCACCTGCTAGACTCCTGTGGCACATCCATCCACTGCTGAAAGCCAGGCAAGAACAGACTTTTCTGATGAACTCCACTCTGGGGACTTGCTTGTGCGGAAAGAGCCGCGGTGCGGCTTGCAGCTCTGACGGCGTCTGGCAGATTACGCTCCCCAAGCTTCATCCATGTGAGCCTAGTGTTTGATCTCACTACCGAGGCCGCACAGCCGAAGGCCTCGTTCAGATGTGGTTACCCGCTATGCCGCTCCAATCATCAGCTGCATTTCCCTGTGGCCAGTTAGAAGAAGGGTATTGGATCCCTGAGGCCAGTTTGTATCAGTAGGGACTACTGAGGTCATTAATAAAGAGCAAAGTTAGTAAGAACCCTTTTCAGCTGAGATCATTTCTTCTCAGGTGTGTGGTGGGTAGCCCTGATAAGCCTTGCCTGCGACTGTCACAAAACACAGGGAGCATCGCTGTAAATCACGGCAAACCCACATGGCTGTTGCAGCTACTATTTGAAAACCAGAGCACTGAATTCACTGTGAGCACTAGGAAGGGCCATTGCTTGCTGTTTTAAACCTTCATCTCCTTTTCTCCATGAAGGTGGGGGCCTGGGCACTCTGCTCTTTCACAACCTGGCAGATAAATTTGCTAAAAGATACAGTAGGATGAGGGTTGGTCTGAATATAGTTGGAGGCCAGTGTTATAACTTCTCTCTTGCACCACATATTATAGGCGTATTACAGAGGATTTTGGATTGGACAGACCTACAAGGTACAGGGCAGGGGCCTGTGAAGGAAAAGATACTAAATGTGGGTTGTTTTTTTGCTCTTGAAAGCATCACCAGTACAGGCTTGGGGCGGACCTGCTGCAGAGCAGGTCTGCGGAGAGGGGCCTGGGTGTCCTGGTGGGTGACAGGTTAACCATGAACCAGCAGTGTGCCCTGGCTGCCAAGGCCAATGGCATCCTGGGGTGCATTAGGAGGAGTGTGCCCAGCAGGTCGAGGGAGGTTCTCCTTCCCCTCTACTCTGCCCTAGTGAGGCCCCATCTGGAGTACTCTGTCCAGTTCTGGGCTCCCCACTTCAAGAAAGATGAGGAGCTACTGG
>Ga0065711_1003808_pt1 | contig 27822 bp, 9 predicted proteins | sample Hoacrofraction12_FD_59098 | JGI IMG/M metagenome (GOLD analysis project Ga0065711, IMG submission 59098) | Hoatzin crop microbial communities from Cojedes, Venezuela - Epithelial fraction 12 v2 (version 2) | ecosystem: Host-associated > Birds > Digestive system > Esophagus > Crop | place...
TTTCCAGTGGTGCCCAGTGACAGGACAAGGGGCAATGGGCACAAACTGAAGCACAGGAAGCTCCAGCTGAACATGAGGAAGAACTTCTTCCCTCTGAGGGTGACGGAGCCCTGGAACAGGCTGCCCAGGGAGGTGGTGGAGTCTCCTTCTCTGGAGATATCCAAGACCGGCCTAGGCGCGGTCCTGTGCAGCCTGCTGTAGGTGACCCTGCTTCGGCAGGGGGGTTGGACTAGATGACCCACAGAGGTCCCTTCCAACCCCGACCATTCTGTGATTCTGTGAACTGTACTTTGAGGTGGTTAGCCACTGTGTAATGTTTTAAGGGTGAATGAATACATAACAAACCACTGCAATATTTCTAACTTCAAACTGGGAACCCAAAAACGGCCAGCGTTACCAAAGCTTTGCATCTCCTCACCAGTACATACCACACCACAACTGAGACCAAGGAGCAGGCAGCCAAGTCCTCTCTAGACTCAGTACAGAATAGCCCCTTTGAATTTGTATGAACTTTCCGCCGTGCTCCTCAGGGTCCCAACAAACTCCACGTGGTCAAGGCATAAACCCAGGAAGGAAATCATCAAATTTAGATAAATGAGAGAACTTCAAGATTACTCCCAATCCAAAGGTGTGTCTTGTAGTAATGAAGTTAAGTGTACAAAACTGTATTTCAAGCAGCTTGCTTGAAAGAAAAAATGCAATGTGTTGCAAGTCCCTCAACATCTCATCCAACAAAATAAAACTAATGTCTTCTATTCGTATTTGGGTTTTTAAGTCACCAAGAATCAACATGAAACTGGAAGCTGATTAGGCCCTTGAACAGCTAGGTAAGCAAAGGAATCTAGTTAAGCTGTCTCACCCATATTGCAACAATTGAAGAGATTGATACCATGGATGTATCAATGGCTGAGAGGCTTACAGAATCATATCTACAAATATCAGAAGTTTTCAATACTTTTACTTGATTTTAGAGATGTAATTTCAGCAGAGCAAGTAAAATAAGTTATTTGCTCTTTCTACAGTCTTCTGCAGGTTCACAATTTAGTATCCACCAATATGACCAAGAATTTACATATAGCTGGCAGGTTCTGAGGCTGTCTAAATAACTTCATACAAAAGAAATTAATGAGTTGTTTGAGTTCTTCTAACCAAGAAAGACATAATAAATTAATATATCTAATTAGAACCAACCTCAGTGAGATTACATTAAAACCTCATTTTGTTCTATTAAAAAATTCAATAAAACTGTGCCAATTAAATCAGGCAATCAGTAAGAACAAGGAGATTTTCTTGATGTTTCATCTACTCTGTTTGGCGGTTAGAAGTCATTTTTAACAGCTTGTTGACAATGCTCCTTTCTTGACAGTGCCACAGGTAATATCAGATGTCAGCTTTCAAATCTGCTCCAACAAATCATCCCCGCATTGCCATCTAGCACATCTGCCTCTGCAGGTAATTGAGTTCTCCTAGGAAGTCCAGAACTTCAGCAGTGTGGGAGATCACAGTTTATAGGGTGGAAAAGGGAAAACAAAGGGAATACTGAAACTCAAGCTAAAGTGATACAGAGTGTGAGACTACAAAAGTGTAATTAGAAAGATGCTTATAACCTCTTGCAGAAGCTACTCGGTCTCCGCTTGTATATGAGCTCAGGAGAACTAAGCAGCTTACATCAGTACGCATTATTTCGTTGTCTGCAAGTCTGAAGGATGGTTCACTCTTGCCATCTATTACACTTTAACGCCTGCTGGCACTGCTTTCCTATATTGATCTTCAGCAAAAATAGATTTGGCCATACTGAGCAAGAAAAATCTACTAGCCAATTCCCAGCAGCTCTTGCTCAGCACAAAGTGCACGGACTGGGAAGAACGAGCATAAAGCATTATCATGTCCTATATTTCTTGTGTACAAATGAGAAACTGCTGTTACAGAGGCATCTGTTCTACAGGTGTAGCTTCCGTACATCTCGGCTTGTTACCTATGTCATCAGAAACAGCTCTTCCTGGAGGTTGGTCTCAAACACATAATCAAGATATTCATTAGTGGACTGATACCAAATGACAGAACTGATCAAACTGCCACATCACCAGAAAGCTCTGACAGTCTGAAAATAATATCAGTTCTAATATAAAAAAAAAAAAAAAAAAACCAAAAACAAGAAATTCCACTTCCACATACAGAAAAGAATTTGCTTTCGTCTCAAAATACACAATGTTTTGGTGCGTTCCTTCACATTCTCCAGGAAAGAAAAATTAGTCTTTCAATTCATCCACTTTTCTGCAAGAAAACCCAGCAAATGGCTACTGTATCTCAGCCCCTATAGGGTTTGACTGCAGGAAGATTCACTCCACTGCTCTGGACACTTTATAGAACAGGGCTTTACAAGGCTGGTTGAGCAGAGGGGTTTTATTTCTTCACATCCCACCCTATGGTGCCAAAAGCCTTCTGCTCCCTGTGTTTTCAGGTTCTCAGCTACATGACAGCTTAACTGAGAGCCCGAGGTCCTCCTGCCTTACAATAGCTCAACTTCTCCAAAACAGGCTACGGAAACCTACTGTTTTCAGTAGCTGATTAATAATGCAACTTCTGTTCAAACACCAGTCCATCCTGCTGAACCTTTTCTGCCACACATGGAGGTTTTGATGAAACAGCACCTTGAGAATCCCTATTCAAATTAAGTCAGAGACTGAAGAATTATTTAGGAATGACCTTCAAGATATTGAACAGTCAGGTGGTTTAGTCTTTCACAGTTTCATGGTAAAGACACTCTTCAGATTGCCTGGTTCCCCAAGTGATCTGTGTTTATTCTCCTTACTGCAGAAAGAGGTGTAAGTAGCTTTTAATAATAAATAAACACTATTGTAACAATGTTAAAGCATCCCATCTTGACATTTTACAAATAAACATTACAATTGTCCTATTTCATAATGCCTTTCCATTTGAAGTGACTTTGTAGAATATATACAATTACAGTGTTGAAGAGGCAAAATTGAAATTAAGTGAACCTGAAAATATTTGTTTTGTACTCATTTCACCATTCAAAATTTTACAATTTTTTTATTCTACCTGCAATGAAGAGGAAAGTAGAAAACTTGAAGTCCTTCCTACAACTGTTTCTCCCCATTTACAGGACTGTCTCTGTGAGCTGAGTATGGAGTGGAAAGGAGGTTGTTCCTGTGTTGTCTATCTAATCTTCACTTTTAAATGCAAAACAGCCTCTGCGACAAGGCAGCTGTCACTTTTGAGCTATGGAATATTACAGTGACTCACTATGATCCCTATCTCCCACTCACACTCCTGGGTGCTTTGCACTTGTTTTGTTCTTTGGGTTTTTTGTTTTGCTTTATCTGAAATTCAGTCATTTGGACTGAGAACTGCAGGATATAAGAAAACATAATGCTTCTGAGCTGTATTTTAAAATGTAGTGGCGCTTTACTGCTTCGCTTCAAAGTATGCAGTACACTACAGGGTTCTTAAATCCCAAATCTCAGAAGCTACTGTCTTCTTTATCTGCCCAAGAGATTAGCAACTTTCAGGAAAGCAAGAGAAGCAGGACCCGTCTCAAAAACTTGCATCGGTACAACTTTTACAACGCAGTATTTAACAAAGACATAAGCCATTCCTGTTCCATCTATCATTCTTGTGCACATGTTACATTTTATTAATTCAGGACCTCTGGGACAGTCCCATAAATCTGTATGGAGCTGGGGGTCTGGGGTGGGGAGGGGTGTTTGGTTTTTGTGGGGTTTGGCAGGGGGGTAAGGAGTACTCTGTGCTCCAACATGCCGTTGTTGCTCCTTTGGATCTTAACACACATAATACCATTTAAACATATTGTAACAACCTGCGTGATAAAGCCACTGCTGCAGCAGTTGTCATTTGAACATTAATACTGCAGCTGGTTTAAATTTCAGAAATTTAATAAAAGGGCTTTGTCTATATTAAGGACCAGAGGGGAAAAAACTTTCTTTTTTTTCCAATAAAAAGACTAGTAGAAGCACAAAAAAAAATTTGAAACAAGCAGAGATGATCTCTAGAATTCTTAAAACATACATCATAAGAACTTCTCAATTTAGAGCCATCTCTGGGAAAACAGAACAAAATCAATCCTATTTGTAAATATAAAAAAACCAGACCTTGCGAGTTTTTTGCATTTATTTAATCACTAAATGAAAGGATTCGAAAGGTCTGATTCACTTGCTGGGGTTCAACCCTGAACATTTTTCTGCAGTTCTGTCATATAGGAGTTTAAAACTCCAACTCTGGCTAACCCTTTTACACTTTCAGTAAAAACTACTTGCAAACTGTCACTGAGAAGGTTTCCAGAAGGAGTCAATCAGTGCACGGGGTGCATGGCTTCCTTCTAGTCTCCCCTTTCCAGACTTCTTTCTCCACATATTCTAATTTGTCCTTGTCCAATTGTACGTCATTTTCTGACAAACCTGAAAACAAAAACCTGCTGGCTAATTTACAGCACCACCATTAAAGGAGGCCCCGCATGGACTGCGCATCATTAGAAAGTTGTCAAGTATTCATGGAACAGACTTTGGGTACTGAAGAAATGCTGTTGTTTGTTGTTCCTCAATTAGGTATATTTGTTATAAAAACAGCACAAGTAATGACGCCATTAACTGATTTATACTAAGTATGCAGAATGAACTCGTCCTACTCTAGACATCAGAAAATCACATCAAAAGTACTGCTGAGAACGCCTGAACTGCAAGGGAACTTCCCATCTGAAATCATGTCAGAACAACTGCAAGGAGAAGAACATGCAATGAAGGAGTAAATTTCTGGTGCCTGCTAAGGGATGAACTGTGATCGTCATTTTTCCAGTAGAGGAGCTACTCGGAAGTCACCGAAGTTTCTAAGGACTGAGCTCACACAGCAGTTTTTTTTCTCTGTAGGGATACTACTAGTATCTCTTTCATCCTTCTGATCCTTGTGTTAATATATTCATTATCCTTCAGCCAGAAGGGGAACTGATGACTAGACAGCCAGGAACATGGAAAATTCTTTTCATTTCCATGCCTAAATTGTTTCCAGTTTTACTGTTCTTTGCAAAACTGAAATGCCATGCAAGTAGCCCAGGTTTTATACTCCACTGAAAGCTGTGAAAAGGATGGAGGTTTTTCTCATTTAGAAGATCATTACTAAATTCCCTTGAAAACTATTCAAGCAGCTTTTAATTATCTGATGTATTATAATGATTTACTAATGGTATAGAAAAGGTTATCTCATTTTTTCAAGTCTGCAGTCCTTGGGAAGTAAATTCATACAGGCCAGATACATATTCAACAAAAGCATATATGCAAATCAATTATGTTGCACTGTGAGTTCATTGCTTCGATTATTTCAACTGGATTAGCTTTTGATACTGGATGATAACCAAGTTATATTTTCATGCCTAACAGAGAAAAAATACATCTTGATGACATTTTGAAGATTTGGAATATTGCCTAGAAATACTATATTAAGTAGCTATGAGACATATGAAGACATTAAGGAGTCTAGAATTAATACAAAATCTAACTGAGCAATTTAGAACTACTTTCTGACCTGCAAAGAGAAAAAGAAAGTACACAAGCCAGCTATGAACAAAGTTTGGGGTTTTCAGGTTTAAGACCCTGGAAACAATAGGGCAAATTCAAAGTTCTCTGAATAAAGTGCTGCTGATGGTAGACTTGAGCTTGTGCTATCTCACACACTGAAAGGCTGAAAAAAAATCTATTAATGCATTTAAACATTTTTAGATGACAGGTTTTTCAGCACAGGGAGAGAGATTGCTCGGATAGCTAAGTTTTTCCATTTAAAAAGTTTTCACTTAGTCTATTCTTCCACCTGGCCACACTCAAAAGAAAAGGTCATTTCAATAGATTAATTCATTCATCTGCACCTTCTGCTCTCCTCTTTGCCTTTTATTTTCTTTCTTCCCAGGAAATACCTCCTCTGATGAAGATATGCCGGCATAAAAACCTGAGGCAGACTGAAATCAACTCCAAATCACAATTCTAAGGCAAGAAGGAACTCGTGCAATCAGTCATTTTAACCTGCACAAAGCAAACCACAACCTTCCCTAAATTCATATCCATTTCAAGTCCAGCAACTATGATCGAATTAAATCTCAGAAAAACACCAATGACCTAAAAAATCTCCTCCATTATGGAATTTTCATTGGCAGAGAATGCACCATGGCTCATGATAAGTATTTCTAAGGAAAATTCTGTATTTACTTTATTTTCAATTTTTCTCATTTCAAATTCTAGCCATATGATTTACTATAACTTTCCTTGCTAAAATGAAGAGTCTTCCACTTCCTCGCATCTTTTGTGAAAAACTGAAGACACTGCATTTGTGATTTCTTTACATCCCCCACAAAAAAGACCTTGTTTACTATTACTTAATCCATTTCTTAACTCTTCTCTAGACGACAACCATTTTTCAAAATAAGGATTAAACATCATAATGGAATATATTATGCTAATAAATGTTGCATCAAACACTTAAGCAATCTAATCCTCCACATATTACTCAGTACTGCTCTGTTTTTTAATTCAGAAACTATAATTTCAGATGAGCCCCTCATTTCATGAAGGATTTCTAATGCCTAAAATGATGCTTTGTATTCTATATTTACTAATTTCAAGGCTACCACCTAAAGAAAACGTGTTTTGATAGAAGCAAATGTGTGTATAGTAGGTATGAAACCTAGGCTGCATCTAACTGATCTTTTAAATGACAAGAATATCTTATTTTGTGTATTAAATATATATATTGTAAGATATGTTTGTGGACTTGCCAAATTTAGAAGACACTCCCCAACTCTTCAGATGCCACAGCCTCTTTTAGGAACCTATTTTCTCCTTCCTTTCTCTCATTTGTCTTCTCCTTTTCTTCAAGCACTTTTTAAAAGAGCTTGTCAAATCTGGTTTATAGCTTAGACAGGGGGAACAAAGGGCAAGAAACATCATTAAGTATCAATCTTCTAGCTTTAACAGCCTAGGTGAAGGGATCTTAAGGGCCCAGAATTCAAAAACGTGATCTAATCTAACAGTTATGACTTCCCCTTTTAATTTTTTTAATGGGGTCTAAAATATAAACATGTTTGCAGGGGGAGGGGTGAAAGTTAATCCTGGTTACCATGTCACTCTACAAATCAAAAGCAAGCAATCCATTACAGATAGTTTTGAGGGCAACAGTACTACAGTGGTATTCCTGATGGATTTAGAAATTATGGTCTGTGGAACTTCACAGGCATTAAGCATGAAAATAAAACCATTAGATCTTCTCAACAAATGGAGTCACTATTGAAGGATATATTTTTTTCCTGCTCACAGTTGGGTTTTTATTTTTCCAAATTGGAAACACACCACACAGAGGAAGTAATAACATTGCAGTAAAGTATTCAAAGCCCAATTTTTATTCACATTGATTATCTTTTACATTTTGAAGTATTGCCTTTGTACATCCATCTGTAAATGGTTATCAGATAGGAATTCAAACTCCTTCGTTCATTAAACCATTTTGTGAGAACACTGCTTTACTTTTGTTATATCTTTGGGCAAAGTGGAAAGGAAATATTACATGTATGGTATTTCATTCACCTTCCAAATTCAAAATCTGCATTCCTTTTTCTGAACTTCACAAGTCACAAGAATATATACATTTTTAGTCTCAATTTTACCACTAGAATATGAAGTGTACACAAAAAAAATGCATTTTCCAATCAGAATCTGAACGGTTTCATGAGCACCTGACCCTGACTTTCTCCATTTTGATTATATCAAAATTATTTGCATGTCCCCAAAATACAAGAAACCACCTTTTTTAGATGATGAGTAGATGACAGGCTGCAAATAAAGAATGAGGGAACTTTCCAATAGCAAAGTTAAATTGTTTATGATTCAAAACAGTGTCCATGAACACACCTGGTCCCATCATACCAAACAAATACATTGTGATGATGAGGCAACTAGGATGACATACCTGATTAACTATTGCTTAAAGGACAAAAAATGCCTTCTCTCGGGGCACTCATTCCAGATCTAAAGTGTACATCCTGATCGTTTGACCATCAACAGCTTTCGATGTTATTTGGAGTGTGATTCAGGCAAACTTTTGTCCTTAGTAAAGTACTAAATTAAGTACTGTGTCATTACCACAAAAAATATTCCTGAGTACACATGGCTTTGGATTGGGTTTTTTTTTGTGTAACAGCTAGGTAGAGTAAACTACTTACATATCTTGGCGTGTAGGAAGATATACGTAACTTCTTCCACCATGTAAACCCTAGAAAGAAAAGGCTTCCCAAAGACCAAGAAAAAAAAGCTATGCCATTTTTTGTCATGTAATTTGTTCTGAGTTTGCATACACAGACACCCTACACAGACATTTCTGCAAAGGATCATTAAGTAAAATGTACAACAAAAATACGTGCATTTTAATATAACAGCTGAAAAACTAGAGGTAACACTTCAAGCTGCCAGTCTATTTCTTGCACATTTGCTGCAGAAGTTCATGTGTTCCCTCACTTGTTTTCAGGATACTAAAACAAATGCTCTCATGCAGATATTGGTCAACTATCTTTATAACTGTTCCCTGTTACATCTTTGGGGCTTCATTTTTCAGGGTGCAGAGTGCTCACAGATCCCATGAATTTCCTAGTTACTGTAAACAGGACTATTGCAGGCAACAGATTTTATCTAGCTGGTGGAGGTATCCCACAAAGATTCTGCTACAAATGCCAGCTGTATTTCTTTGATAAGGCAACATGCATTGTAAATAAACAAACAAACAAAAAATAACCAAAATGAAAAGCCTTATCAAGCCAGGATGTTTAGCAGAATGGAGAGAAGAGGATGATGGAAGAGGAAAATACGCATCTCAACAAATTACTGGAAGGCACTAATGGAAGAATGAGGGCAAATAAGAGTCTATACAGAATACAGTAAAGCAACACAACTGATCAATTAAATAACAAACTATTAATGGTCACTGTAGTCTCCAAGGGACAAATTCATGCAAAGTAGTGGAGTTATACATAAATGACTTGATGCATTGACTATCTTATGAGTAATGACTGCAGAATCAGATGCTACAGTCTTTGGATTTATGTCCGTCACTGAGTTGTTGCATGGTGAATCATATCTAAGCAAGAAAAGAAAGAACCTAAGTCTACTTCTGAATCTGCTTGATCTCTTTCACAGAAAAATACTATACCATGACAATTATTTATTTATAAAAGCAGTATCAGTCTATAGAAGCTGTTGATAATACAATAATAATTGTTGGTAATACTGCTCTAAAATAAAAAGAAAAATGAGGTAACAAAGCAAAATAAAAGGGAGATTCCTTCAATAAAATTTGCTTAATAGTTCAATCATTGCAATTTCAATGTAAAATAATCTCCACAAGGACTCTACTCTGCAAAAAACAACCAACAATTAGCATAGTCACTGCTGCAACTTGCAGAATCTGACAATGAATACTCAATAAATCATAGATGGAAAATTTCTAAAGGCTTGAAAGAAATTACATGCATGTGTTATCATACATAATGAAGCTCCTTTCGCCATGCTCACACATGAAGTGCTTCTCATGAGAAATACTATTTTACTTCCATTTTTCCAAGGTTTTCTCATTTATTTAAGATACAAAATTTCTTTCCCAATAGCCATGTTCAAATTATTATTAAGAGTTACTTCATATGTAAGTACAAAATTGTGGTTTCTATTATGAAGTAGAATAAAATAGACTGCAAGAATAGCCATAAGATATAAGCGCCCTCATAAATCAATTTAATTTCCCTATACAAAATATACAGCTTTGCAATCACCTAAAGCCTCCAATAGTTGGATATATGCATCTAACATGAAATTGAAGCTGTATAAGCTACATGTTGGATTTTTTTTAATAAGATTCATGAACGACTTGCTCTGCCTTTTGCAATGTGTAGCAGCACTGTAGAGCTGTCAAAACACTAATCATTGAAGAAACATTCCATAAAGAGCATTGTCTTTGTGGTTTTGGTTAGCATCACCTTCTGTTCCATGTTGATTTTTGGCCATTTCTTAGTATCTACCATTATAATAGTAAAATGATTACTTTCTACCAGTATCCGAAAGAGTTCATAATTACCAAGAATCTGTTCTTCTGTACAATGGTGTTAACTAAATAGCTCTGCCAAAGGACTTCTATAAGGTGATGATAAGATTATATGCTGCCTGAACAGCACATACTGTATAAGAGTTTTCTTCTGATAATCTGAGGTACATCAAGATAGATGTTTACTCAAGCAAGAGACAGGTTTCCACTTCAGAACAGGACTTCCCATCAACACTATTCATGCGAAAATAAAACTAAAAAATAAAAGTAAACACCTTTGTAAGTATCATGTATTATCTCATGATGTAACTTGGCAGAGTGGAAGACTTCAGAATGAGCAAAGCATAAAGGCCAGCTATATACTCACGATAAACCATGATTATCACGCACTGTTAACTACACTGAAGGCACCTGGCCACAGCTTACACGGGCAGACCCAAAGCGGTGCAGATCTGCAGACAGACCCAAACGAGGTAGCTCAGGCGCTACTGTCACAGCAGTCACAGCAGTCACCACGGACAGGTGCCAGACAGCTAGGACCTACTCTTTCGGTGGATTTTGTTACATACTTGAAGTCCTCCTGAGGCTGTAACTATACTAATGCTATTACCATCCAGCCTAATCCATTTACTTCAGCTCTGCCTATGATGTCAAGCAATGTATTACTTGTAGACACATCCGTGTTACCTAGAACAGAGGAATCACACGATGCGAGTAAGGATTTTCAACCCACTCTTTAGTATTTGAATAGCTGTCATGGTTGTAGGCTCCAGGCGTGTTAGGTTTCTGCACAGGCACTTTCTAAACAATAGGATGCCTGGAACAGACAATTTCTAGCAACAAAACAGTCGTCTTCCTAGATCAGCTGCTTTAGTTGTAGGTAGACGTAATGAAAAGTGAGTTAAGGGAAAATATAGGGGAAGGGAGTAATTGAGACATTTCCCATATTTGTTGCTGAGTTATTTTTACAAAACCCCACAAAACCTAAGAAATTCACTCTTCAAAACTCATTTTTACCTAAGATAGTTTTATGCCTGAAAGTGCTCAGATTTGAATGCCAAAACCTTAATCAAGCACAATCGCACTGAACTCTAGAAACACTCCATTTTCTGTCAGTCTATTTTTTCCAAACCAAATCAAAACTTTCAAGAAATTATCATTTTCTTGCTGGAAAGTATGCTTTCATTAAAGCAAAAATGTTTACTACTATATGCATATATAGGTATATATGTACGTGTATCTCACCTCAAAGACAAATGTTGGTCATTTACCCATATACCCAGGGTGGGTATAATTCACTCTCTCATTAAACCCCACTATAATTTTGTAGAAGCCGACATGAGAGCTTAAAGAACAGTTGAGTGGAAAAGTGCTAAGGTAGTAGCATGGCAATGAAACTAACAGGCAAAATTCTCTCTACCATGGTAATTTGTACAGAGCCACAGATGTCCAGGAAACCAATGTACCAACACTTAACATTACACATTAAGCATTTGCATATGTGTTTTATGTAGCTACCAAGTCGTGTTTGTAATGTTCCGTAGCCACCCTTAAAACATAATAGACTCGTTCATGGTAATATTACTTCTGCTCTTGTGGGGCTGTATGTGGAATGCATGAGTAACTGAGAACAGAAACAGGACAAAAGGGGAAAAAAAAAATCTATTTCAGTTACACGTGTAAAATTGCATTTAGTGAACTGAATTCTGCCAAGCCAATGGAACAGCCTGTGACACAAACCACTTTAAAATTAGGCCATGAGAATCTATCCAAGTCACAATCTTTCCAAAATGTGAACACATATTAAGAGCCTCTATTGCTCATAACATCATATTAGCTCCATAATGCTTTGGTCCTGCTTCATGAACAAAGAATGCCTTAAAACTCAACCAAGTAGCAACACTAACTAGGAGCAGCAACTGAACAGATTAAATACACTTTTTAATATCTTTCAAGCTGCACATTGAAAAAGAAATCCTACAAATAAAATAACTGCAAAAGCGCACACTTTGTGTGTCCAGTGGCTTTTCAAAGGCTTATACTGTGGTGATGAGTAGAGCTTTAATAACTCTGGTGATACTATCATGTTACAGCATAAATAAGATATGGAACATTTGGAGAAGTTTGAATTCAAAAGGACTCACTGATTGGCAGACAGCTATAACCAGAGATGTTTGGCAATACTATCTCCAAATGAAATGAGCTCTATGAACAAGGACCCATAGGGTGAACTTCGTTTTGCTGTTGTTTTCCTTTCTCATCTGAATGCATTTAGTTACTGTAAACTGCTAACAATGAGGTATTTGGCTGACTGCGTTTACAGTAGTTTGGTCTCTCTCCATGTCTGGTTGGACAGATGTGCATATCCTAAAAACGTCTTACCATGAGACACGATGTTTGTTAACATGCACTCAAGGTGAAAGGTGTATTATGGACCAGAGCTGAAAGGTACTGGAGCAATACATTGCACCCTAGAATAGAAACGTAGGAATAGGCCTGTATATGAGAGCAGTGCATCACACAACATACATGGAAACACAAGACACACATACTGAACACAGGCTTCAACACCAACAGCTTTCTTACTTGGACTTCTAAATGTCTACATAGGGCCTATGAGCCATTGGGTTAGTGCATACCCTACAACAGCTTTTTTCTGAAACGATATAAAGCCTGAATTTTCACTTCTGGAAGTACTCATACTTGTCATATGACATCTGTCCAGATATGTCTGCTCCAAACATACTGGAATGCAGAATTGAGCTGCCGCACTTTGCTTGAAACAGGGTAGCTTTGGCGACGGAAGCATCTAGTCAAAGCAACACGTATTTAATCAAGGGCTAATATACAGCTGGAAAAGTGAATATCCAGGGTGAGTGACTACAAAATATGATACAAGACTAGAGAAGAAGAAAGGGTGAAAAAAAATATATTAAGAGATACTGAAAATGTACGCAACAAATTTATGCAGATCAAGGCATTCCTTCTTTACTACATAAGCAGTGCCTGGCATGTGATGTGAGCAGCATAATAATAATTTTATATATATGGAAAATATGTACCATCTGTGTTCTAGGCACGAACTGTAAAATGCAGCATAAAACAATTAAAATCAACAGAGACAAAGTTCAGGGTACAGAAAGCTTTTGATCCACAAAAATGGCAGATGTTATACTTGAGTGACTGAAGACCAAAAACACGAATGAGAGCAAGTACAAGTCAGCCTTTAAAAGTACGGCTCAATCCATATGCCAAAGAGCTATTTGGCACCTTTTTCATATTCCTAGTGAGACAGAGAAAGAAAAAGAACAATTTATTTCAAAAATTTAATTAGGTCACAAGCTAACAAAAAGTCACTAACTCTTTCTAATGGATTTCAGTAAGTCCTTCCAAGTTCAAGCTCAGAAATTCATAAAAATTTACATTGTACTGTTACTAAAGCACAGCTTTTTCCAGAGTTTTAGGCTAGTGGGCAGAAGCTTTCATATTTCACTTTTTCAGAGAAGCATCCCTGAAGTACACCTGTTCCGCAAAAAGTCTCAGGCCTATCATTCTTCAGGCAGCACAAGCAATACACTTGTATGGACAAAACAATAAACCATTTCTATGTTATGTTCTGCCTTTCTTTTTAGGGTTTAAGGTAGTCTTCTTCCAGAACACTGTGTCCCCTCAACTAGACTGCCTAGCTGCAGATTTCTTCAGTGAACCACGAGCCCTACAGATTTTCAGCTACAGCTAGTCCTGATCTCATTCTCCCTTCAAAGTCTTCCCGTTGCTGCTCCTGCTGTTGCTACCAGCTATTTCTTTACCACTTTTTCAACCTCCCTGACTGCTACTTCAGCTCTAGTCTACATTCCACCTCCAACAAATCAGATATAACAGCTTTTCCTTCATCTTAGGCCTATTCCTTAGCATGCTCTTTATCAGATATTAAGATTAATTTAGTTCACTAGTGTGTTGGGTTTACTAGTGCACACTGCTAGTGCAGTTTTATTCTTCCAGTGTATTGGGTTTACACAGCAAGGTGCTGGCAGTAGGGTTGCTGCAGGTGTGCAGGGGAAAAGATCAAGGATTGTCCCCATGCTGGACACGGACAGTTCCAAAATGGACCTGCTGCTGGCTGAAGCCGAGCCGATCAGTTTAAAAAAGGGTAAAAAAATGCTGGGCCGCAGCTGTGAGAGACAGGGGTGAGAAAAACAGTGAGAGAAATAACCCTGCCGAGATCAAGGTCAGTGAAGAAGAAGGGGGAGAAGGTGATCCAGGCACCAAAGCAGAGATTCCCCCGCAGCCCATGAAGAAGACCACGATGCAGGTTGTCCCTGAAGCCTGTGGAGAGCACCACGTTGGAGCAAATATGCACACTGCAGCCCATGGAGGAGGGCACATACGCCGGAGAGGGTGGATATGCTCTGAAGGGAGCTGCAGACCATGGCGAGCCCATGCCGGTGCTGTTTTTTCTTGAAGGACTGTAGTCCATGCAGAGGACCCATGCTGGAGCAGGAGAAAAGCATGAGGAGGAAGCAGCAGCAGAGAAATTATTGCGGTCTGACCCCAACCCCCATTCCCCATCCTCCTGTGCCACTGAGAGGGGTTGTACGAGGTAGATGAGTCAGAAGTGAAGGAGTCAAGTTGAAACTGGGAAGGAAGGTGTGGAAGGAAGGTGTTTTTAGTCTTGTCTTTGTTTCTCACCATCCTACTTTATTTTAAATTGGCAATAAATTAAATTGATTTTCCCCATGTTGTGCCTGTTTTGATTGGGACAATAACTGGTAACTGATCTCCCTGTCTTTATCTCAGCCCATGAGTTTTACCATCTCATTTTCTCCCTCTGTCCTGTTGAGGAGGGGGAGTTATAGAGCAGCAGGGTGGGCGTCTGGCAGCCAGCCAAGGTCAACCCACCACATCCAGCTAATGTTCAGATGCTAGGAACCTCATGCACACTCATCTGACTCATGGTACTCCTAGGTATTCATCAGAGAAGTAAGCTCCTACCATTAACCAGAACCTAGATGCCAAACAAAGGTTCTTCAAATGAACCTAACAACCCTTACAGAATAACAAAGCTATTGGAGACATCAAGTCTACAACAATATTTGTAACTGTACCCATCCTGCATAGGACTACTGACAACTGGTATTATTTATCATTTCCAAAACTACAAAGAATTGTACAGAATTATTAGGTATCATAGCAGGATAACTAAATTAGTATTTTAGATATATCTAGGCACAAGGCAGAAAATAAAGAATAAATAAGAATAAAGAAAATAAAGAATACTCCAGGCAAAGCAAATCCTTGGAGACTATCACAAAAAATCTCACTATAGCAATGAAGAAAGTACATCCAAGGGAAATGTCTTTGTCGTGTCTGTTCTAAAGCAGTTACTATATTAGCAGCAATATCTAGTCTGTTTTTCAGGCATCGTTACAGAGTGCGATGAAGGCTTTGGTGAAAGTATACAATGAGATGTCAATTACTAACCAGGGTATCTTCAGAAGGATTACTAATCACACATTCAATGTGAAGAATGACTCAGTTGAAAAGAAGTTATACATTCAAGTTAATCCTGCGTTTTATGCGAAATGAGAACTAAACTAAGTCCCAATATGGTAAGCTAATTGAAAATCATTTTTTGTTTAACAAAGGTATTTTCCTATGTTTTGCGTATCCAACGGATCTCTATATGTGAATTTGTCAACAAATTTCTCTTCAGATTAGTTTTAAGAGAGCTTCATGCATGCATTGCCTCTAAAATACAACTGATTTTTTATCCTTGTAAGACCAGACTTCTATTTCATTAGTGTAGAATTCTTGTAATTAAACAGTCATCTTCTCCATGAGATCTACAGCTTCAAAAATGCATGTTCTATATTTGCAGAATATTAATTTTAACAGAGTTTTTATCTTCACTGTCATTTTGCCAGTTTTCATTTCCAGTTTGACTGCATCTGCTTTCAGGAAAGAGCCACACTTACATTTGTTGTATCTCCTTGAATCACTCACAACACCTTAATGTAACTCTCACGTCAAGTGAACCCTCTCTGAGCTACATGTCATTATCTCCAGTTAAGTATGAGAAAATTAAGACCAGTACTTGTAAACACAATTGATAATGAAACACTATATATCAAATTCAAAGATTCATGAAGCCACAAAATCTGTGTTAAAATTCACTGCTTCAGAATAAATTTACGAGACTAAAGAGAAAAATCCAAGTAATCAAACAATTCGTAGTTTATTTTGGTTTTCCTGCACACTGCAGTCCAATGCTATACACAACATGATCATCCATTATCTAGAAATCTCTAGTTTGATGTGGTCCAGTAAGATGGGATACAATTGAGGTCCAGATACAGAGTAAACTTATGCTTGGAGGTGAACTGGTAACTTACACTGACATGAGAAAACTATTGTAAGTGGCAATTTCCACAGACGACGCAGCACTGCTATATATGCAGAATTTATTTAATGTAGATCAATCACTGGAAAAGTCTCTGAAATAGAGACTGTCTAATTACCACTACAACTGTTTGAATGAAAGACTACTAGGACAATGCCATAAATAGGTAATAGCAAGCAAATACCGAACCTTTCCTCGTTTTCCTTGTTAAAGGGGCAATGCTGATTGCATCAGCACAGGCACGCTGCGTCTAAGGCACCGCTGTGACTTCCTGCGCCCTGCACAGACGACCAGCACGTACGCAGTAAGTCTGATGTATTACAGCACAGGTGAAGATTGACTCCAACGTTACCTGTGGTGGCCAACTCTACAGGATTTTCTGTGGGGTTCCACAAACAGTTTTAGCATCAAAAGAAAAAGGAGCAAAAAACTCAAGTGCAGGAATTTGTTACAGCAATTTTGCAATAACTTCCAATATATCTTAGAATTCTGGCCTAATTCTGTTTCTTTGGATTTCACTGACGCAGGACTCGGATCTACTATTCAATATTCTAGAATAGGTAAGAGAGTTCTTGTTGCACCTAACTCCACATTTAAAAACTCAATGTTAGGGCAATTGAACAGGAAATAATGGCTGCAGGAGAACGGTAAGTGCTTCAGGTCTATTCTGCTGCTAGATTTACTTGCTAGGATAAACAGCATCCCTCTTCAACTGCTTCAAAGCTTTGTTTTGCAAAATCATACTAACTTCTTTGCTTGTAACTCTTGGGCTTCTCCAAACACAGCCATACAGATTTGACTACATCTGTTGAAATAATTCTCTGCTTTTACTACTGCAAACCCATTCAACAGGTCGACTTCTTTTGACTGGAAGGTGGATGAGATGATGAATGAAAAATGGGTATAAAATTCTCCAAAACTGAAATGACAGCCTTTGGTCATCACCTCGTATCTAAACAAACGTGCAAGAAATTTCATAGGATGGAGCAGCAACCCCAAAGTCACAGCTATCCAAAATAGACGGGCACTTCTTCACTAAAGTCAAGATGGCTGTGCCACTTCACATCAACTCAGTTCCTCACTCCTCTGGGTTTTACTGTAGTTAGATAAATAATGTGGTCTACAGGAAAAGCTGATTTAGATTCCATGACAGCATCATTATGAACTTCCAAGAGCTGATAGCTAAGAAAACAGTATGTAAGTTGGTCATCATTGAATCTCATATACTTTAGCTGAAGTAGAAAAGCAGCTGTTTGTTTATCTAAAGATCTTCTGCTCAAGGACTGATTCCTCAAATAACTACAGGCAGACTCTTAGGGAGTTAGCAAGGATGATATGGCATTTAATCTGGTATTTTACTAGGTACATTACCTCTTAAATGTTCACTTTTTGCAAAGTCATTCCGTAGTCACTTACCTTACCACTGAATCATAATGAACACAACTGTCAGCAAGGACTATAAGGTGATAATTAATCAATATGTACTGCCAAAAATGTTGCCATTCGATAATGTCCATTATCTTAGTACTATAAAGAATGATTTCAATGACAAGTTACAATGATATTGTAATTTTTTTTTCCCCAGATACTAGACATTGTTAACAAGCACTTGGTATCTCTTTCTGAGCCAAGAAAGTCTCTGTTTGCTGTAACATTTCTCTTTTCTGCACACTGTCATGGAAAGGAATTTTCTAACACAATTTATAGGTTAACTGAGTTATTTTATTTTTGGCAATCTGTATTAATAATTAAAATGGAAGATCCTATGTACAAGGACAGTCTTCCACTTTGTTCTGAATACAGTAGGTCCTCACATCTGAAAGAAACCACTAGTACACACAAATACTTGATAGATTACATGACACATGGACTTTGAACATTTAAACTGTGATCTGCTGTCTATAGCGAGGGTTTGAAATGCAGGTTAATGTTAATCAAGGAATCTTATAAAATTATATTAATTTGAAAAAAGAGGTGCACCTGGAGCCGACAGCCCAGCCCGGGCGCCCTATCAGACTCAGTTACTCATCGCCTCAGCAGAATTGCGAGCTACTGGATGTCAGGATTGCACTGAAGCAACCTGACTAGCCCAGCCTCTCCTCATAAAATGCAATCATGGCTTTCTGTAGGATTAGATTATCTATTGGCAGCATTAGCCAAACAGCTTTCAGCCATCAATGAGTTAATTTTAGTCCTTGATTAACTGATAGAAAAGTCAAAGAGGAATGCAGTTTTCTTCCTTTGAGGCCTTGCAGTTCATAATCAATTCCACATTACTCAGATGACAAACTACTCAAATGGCACAAAAAATAAGTAACAAAAAGGAGCATCGGCATCCTATAAGCAATAATACTTTGTGAACACATTATATATGAATTAGCGTGCGTACATTACTTTGAGTTAACACAAATATAATTAAAAATAAAACTAATTTTGCCAGTACAGCACTAACAAAGCAGGGCTAATTTAAAACTACTACTATTAATTAAAAACACAGTTTAGTTAAATGTAATTGTTAAGTCAAATTATGTCAGTGGACTCTACTTAAGAGTTCAACTGGATGAAACAACTAACAACAACCAAAAAAAAATTCTATGAAAAAGTAATTACAAAAAGCTTTGCAAAAGACTATGAACAACTTTAACATGCACCTGGCATACATTTAGAAAAAAGATGTCATCTCCTCCAGACTGAACAGTTTGCATGAGTTCCATTCTGCAGGAGTGATCCTGCAAAACAACTAGGGAATACGTCTTCGAAAATGGCACAGACACTATTTCCAAAAGATTTGGTTCAGTCATCGTATCTCTGAATGTAAGGCAAACGAAGAGTCTTCAGCTACTTTTTGATGTTTCATAGCAAAAGACTGTTGTGGGACTTGCCAAAACAAGTATTGCCTGTGACATTCTGCGCTCCTGTGAGAGTCTGCATGACAAAAAAAGTAGCCCAGAATTGTCTTGTAGCTATTACCAGACTAGTTAGTGCAACATTAGTTACAATGCAAGTTCAGATGTATGGAGACTAGGACATGTTTTACTCTCATCTACGAATGAAACTTCAACCGAGAAGGTGAAAAGAAAGGTTCATCTGTCAGTGGCTCAGGTGAAGTGAGTTAGTGGTTTATGTCTACATTTTATTTAGGTCTCTACTTCTCAGTGTCAGTTAATGTCATTTAATGAGATAACTCTATCATGTTAGGATTTTATAGCCAGAGCAAATGAATGGTTGCCATCTACCTTTAGGTTACATATTAATCCCTAAATATGGGTATTTTGAGATTTGTGGTTATGCTTATCCTTAAAAGAGGTATAAAAAAGTGAGAACTTTCTTTTCCTTTTTTTCTTTAGCTCTTCCGGTGAGATCTCAGGCATATCAAAGCCAATATTCCCTTTGACCAGTCAGTAATACAGCACAAGATCTTTGGCATACTCAAGTCAAAGTATAAAACCAAAAAGACAGTAGTCCAAAATTTGCAACCACATAGTTAAATGTGAATTCATCAACTCACCGATCAATGATCGTTGACTCCTTGATTAATTCATTCACTGATTATTTAAAAAATCTACTAAGAACATTGTAGTCCTGTAAATTCTCTCACTATTCAAAATCCATATGGAAAAACAAAGTATTTTGTATTTTAATTTTTACCTACTTAAATAGTTCAAATCAAAACAGAGAAAAAGTTGGAGAATGCAGGCAACATTTTCTGACTTTTGTATCCATTAAGAAACATATTACAGTGCACAATATTCTGCTTTCAAAACATCAGCTTTAATCCCTAAATCAACTTTCTATCATTTTGGATTCTTGTCAGTTTGAGGGCTCCTTATAAATTACTACTCCAAGCAAAAATGCTTTTTGCCACAGATTCAAAAATGGAGAGCAGAGATCCCTAACTTGCAATTATAGGGAAATGCTTTCCACTGTAACTAGCTGCCTTGCCATAAGAAGATCTAAGACCCGATCTTCTCATGGCCCCAGTTGCCCCGTGGAGCAGGCAGTTAGGAGTTCAGATGAGTTAATATAAGGGTCTCATTTAGTTGTCACAGTGGGCAAAGGGGCAAAGTTCCAGATCTCTTGCCATCCAAGGCGGGCAGACCACAGCTCCTCCTCCCAATTAAGCTAGTCACGAGGTACAAACAGAGCCCTCTGAAGTGTTTAACCCTTTATTAACAGTTTGTGTAAGCTGTTGGAATGCATAGTGACAACAAAATAGTGCTCATGGTCATGTACAGTAAAGGACATTCTCTTACAATTTCGCTAACACCCCCTTAATCTAACAACTACTTATCTCAGCAGGAGGAACACAACACTGTACTTTAGTGACTGTTTTTTCTAAAACCCTTGCTCCTTCCTTTTCTCTTCTTCCTTTGTCCTTATACATATAAACCCTCCATATGGTGAAGGGATCATTTAAACTGTTCTCATAAATGACAAATGAAATATTTTCACAGACAATAAAAAGCTAATTGTCTAATCCTTAGTTCTCCAAGTGTTTTCCATTCTCATTCAGCTGTTTCTCAGCTTTTGATGTTGCTGGCTTTTCACTCTCCTCTCTGTGCTACATTAATGTAAAGATTTTACTTTCGTTAGTGCTTTTGAAACACTTTCAAAAATCAACCCATCACCAAGTTTCCTTATTACAGTTCTTCTTTTGATATTATTTTTAAATTGTGAGCACCAAAGATACGGGCCAGGCTTCCCAGAGAAACAAAACAACCATGGTTAGAAATTAGCTGCACGGGGTTGTTTTCATGGTTTAGCCGAGACAAAACGCCTGTATGGTTTCAGGAACCATCATGGAGGCAAGATCTAGAAATGTGATATTTTGGGAATCCTCCGCTAGCAGTCTGGGCCGTGACTATTTCTGCACGCTGCTGCCGTTTGTCACCGGGATCAGGCGGTACAGTTCCGCTGCACACCGCGCAGAGTCGGAGCTACCGACTGACGAAGCAGTAGCAGCGTGCAGACGTGTGCAGTCCTGCGCACCCTACTGCTGCGGACAGCACGCTGCCATCCGAGCAGCAAACCATTGCCCAAACGGTGTGGGAGAAGATCTACCTGTTTTATGACCAAACTTCGAGTGTATGTGCAGATACATCGTAAGCACAATGAATATGGAATGCACTAGTCTCCATGTTTACAGCAAGGGCACAGATGCCTATGTCTGAAAATCTCCCTCTCTGAAACACCTCATACTCTCTCAGTAAGCTCAAATGACAACATGAATTTCAAGATAACAAAAGTTATGCCATTTTTCTCTCAAGGGTACACCAGGGGGTAGGGTACCATCATGCTTATCTCTCCAACTAGATAAGAATGTCAAAAAATCCCATAAACTCCAGGAGATACTCGATTCATATCAGGACTAGCAATTTTTGTTACCACACAGGAAAAACTCATAGAAGGGCTGATTTAGTTAATGTCATTTGAGAAATCCTTCAGAAAAAATAGTTACTTAGGCTACAAGGATTTTTCAAAAATGAACACAAACACATTGACAAATAATGATTCCCTATGAAGAGACCCACTTGGCACCAGGTATTCATTTTGCTATCAGGTACTCTGCCTGTAGAAAAATGTGTTTATAGAACTTCTGGAGAGAGGAATTCAGATGCTAAAAACTGCAACCTGCAACAAGAAGTGAAAAAAGAGTTGTGTTTCTGTGCCTGAATGCACAGCATGCATGGTATCTCCAACCATTAAGGAGCTCATCATCAAAAAACTTTACTCTCCAGATGGGAACTGAGGCACAGAGAGATTAAAGCCTTTCCTCCAGGCTATGCCATAAAGCTGTGAAGGACCAGGACCCAAAAAGGTTCCTTTCAGCAGTTCATATGGTCAGCACGCTACAGTGACTGTCTTCCTTGAATCATGCAACTCCTTTATGCAGGAATTTAGCCCACCACAAATACGTTTTATAGTCTAAAAAATAAAGAATTATAGTTTTGAATGATCTCTTCTTCATAAAAATACAGAGGATTGTGCATCTCTAACACCAAAAAAACACAAAAACCTCAGCAGCTACCCAAGCAAGGGGGTTTAGTCAGAGTGCTTGGAAATCACAAATTTGTTTTTATTGCAACTCATATTACTCAACTGTTTGATAAGTTCTGAGAAATATGTTATTATGAAGGACCAGTTTTATGAAGATTCAGCAGCTTTCACATGAATAGCATTCCTGCCATAACAGGACCTAATATTCTTGATATTCTTATAAAATCAGATAACAAAACCAAAGCATGTCTTTTTTAAAGGGAGAAGGTAAAAGCCTATGAGATCTGAAGAAAAAAGAACGGTATGACATAAGAGGACTATGACACCGAAACCAGTACTGATTCTTTACAAAAGTATGAAGATAATACTTCACAAGGACACTGGAGAACTGCGCTTAGCACAGAACATTTTTAATGAAACCAAGCAGGACACAGATAGTTCAACCTGCACATACCCAAAGGAAGCCTGCAGCCTGGCAGAATACCCAAACCTAAAGAAATCCTGTCCAAGGACATCTTCATTCAGGGAAAAGCTTAAATCTGCAAGGACCAATGAGAAGGCGCTTGTCTTCATTCAGTACTTTGTTATTTCCAGAAGGCAAGGGGGCTGGGGAGGAAGCTGGCTGTTTTCATTTGATCTGAAAGAATTCAGCAAGACTTATCCTCACAATTTATTCCTCCTCCTGGCTTCGGCTATGATGGAAATGATATTAAGAAATCCTTGGTGGATAACCTAGTGCTTGTGGTTTGAGTCTTGTCTGGAAGATCTGAAAGAAATACATAACTGAAATGTAACAGACCAAACCTGATTTTCTCCGAGGATACAAGAACATCATGCCAAGTCCATCCAGCCCCGCATCCTGTCTCTGACAGTGGCCAGTAGCATATGTAGACAGGAATGTAAGGACGGAAGAAGCATACAAAAATAGTTTTCTGGAATATTTTTCTCTATTCTGTATGATTTGTGGCTTCCAGACTTTCTGTGCCAGAGACAACAGCCTTCACAGATTTTCTTTTCATAAACATATCTAATTGATTTTTGAATCCCTTAGTATCTCCAAAATCCTGGGACAATAAGCTTTTACAGCTTTACAGTGTACTGTGTGAAGTATTACTTTTTGTTTGCTTTGAACCTGCCATTTGCAATTACTATTACATCCCCTCCAGGCCCTGTATAAAAAAGACAACGAACTTCATTCCCTGTTCAAATATCTATGCCACTTGCAATTTTATACACTTCTACTATCTTCTCCAGAATCCTGGAAAATGGGAATTTTGTTGTGTATTCAGTAAAAAACAAGCAAGCAAACCGGAAGGAGGCAGAAGAACACTACAACTGCTGATTCTATCTGAACATTTCATCCCCGGATCTATATTAGCATGCAGTTATTCATCCTGAAAAAGAAGCTGCACCTATTTCTCACACCAAAACCTGTTGATCTGCTGTAACTATGTACAAACCCTGAGCTACATTTGCATAGTCAAATTTTCTACTACAGCTGGCATTCTTGCACTCTCCTCTGGCAGCAACTTTTTGAGGGGAGAGAAAGCAAACAGAATCAGGAAAAAAAATGGGATTGTAGGAAGAAAGATATTCTTCTTATAGGTGATCAGATGGAAAAGTCCTACTGCAGGGTTAATCACATCATCATTCTTTGCCAGAAGAGCCGCCTGTTATCTCTACATAAAAAGATGGCTGCAAGCATACATCTCATAAGAAAGGAATATAAATGCAAGTTAACTGTGACTCAGGTCCAATTAGCACTCTTGTCAACCTTTTTGAGCAGTTTTTAAACTGTTAATTTAGTAATCTAAAAATAAACTAAAATTTCTAGAAGAATGTTTGGGCATAGTGCATAGATAATACTCGTAATGTTCTTTTTCCATCATATAAATAATCAGAGGATACAATGGAGTCCAAACTACTACATGTTGCCGGGTCTGACCAGCAAATTTCGGAATACATAAATAAGGTGATACATTTGCCTTGCAATTTTCTGAACCTGCAGCTCCAGGAACACCACTAGAGGGGCCACAACTATTTAAAGTTTTACTCTCGATTTTATACTGCAGACACACCGTGAACAGCAGCTTTCAAAGGATATGCAGCAGGTGTCTTGAAGATACTGTTAAACTATTTTCACAAAAGTCAGTCTTCAGGAAACCTAGAGCTCAAATGCTTAGACTGGGATCAGCTTACAACCTCATCAGAAAATGCCATTTTGCTGAGCCCAAAGCATTCAGCTGAAACGTATCAGGTTCAGCATCATTCTGTGTCATTTTCTACAAGACTCCTGATGAAGTCACAACAGGCCATCAGAGATGACAAGAGAGACTAAATTTTGGTGCCCCAGGAGCTCAAAAGCCACGTGCAATAGCCCAGCTGGGCTGCCATAGGGCCAGGGAAGATGGAATCCTGGTGTCCGTGGTTACCCATGCTCAGAGCCAGCTATCGGGGTGTTTGCTGCAAAACCTGAAAAGTGTTGGGCTAATTTGGCTCTTAGCAGACCCACTTTGGAGCTGCTGGGTCTAACACAGGTTTTCTCCTTATTTATTATTTGGTAGAATTTTTCACTTTATCTATAGATGCACATATATGCACATTCCCCATTCAAGTTTGGACATAACAAAAACCTTGGGGGATGGGGAATAAAATAAGTATTTGGAAGCCAGAAATACTGATTCTCAGCAACCTCCACTAGCATTGTTATTATTATGCTAAAATAAATTTGAACAAGCTAGAAACAGTCAAAATCTTTCTTTTGTAAAGGCAGAACTCCCTTTAATCTGTCCAAGTTTCTGCACTCAAGCAGATATCCTCAGTTATGTTTAGATATTTCCTCACTTATGAAAAAAACAAGCATCAAAACCCCATTAACGACCAGGCAAGAGAAGTGACAAGAAAGAGATTGTCCATAATGCACCATCTGAACATGAGGAAAATGTTTTACCTCAAAGCTGTCATCATGTTGTATACAGAAGCGTAGCTGCCTCTTTTCAAAGCTTAGGGGTTTGTCACCATCATTACCGTCATAATTATTGCAGGAGACAGTGAGAATCACAAAAGCTAGTAACAAAAAGAAGTAATCCATCTCTTCCTCTTCTTCCCTGTGAGAATCACACTGTTTCTGTGAGATAGCTCATAGATGCTGCTGTGGGGGAAAAATTACAATTGATACGGATTTTTTTTAATCAGAATTAGACAGCCTTGTATAACATTAACTTCTCCCTATGGCTTTTGTTTGGAGTGTAATATGAGATTCTGTCCATCATCCTCAATTCTCAACTTTCCTTTCATGAGAAAGAACAAATTATCTCAGTCACAGCAGCGAAGCCAATGCTGACATCTATAGTAAATTGTTGTGAGGAAGCAAGGTGTACTGCTGCGGCCGTGCACCTGGAGTGAACAATATGAACATAAAGGATTTCTCTAGGGAAATCACAGAGGCTTGTCTGAACCAGCTTCAGGAAAATAAAAGCGAATCCCTGGTTACAGACCGATTCTTCAGGAGCTGAACAGCCAGCTACTTACAATAGTAGCTTTAGAAAGCAACTTAACAACAGCCAGGCTGGCTCTGATGCTGCCTTTTCAAACTGCAATACAAATCAGTTTCAGCTGGCTGAGCATCTTTCCCACCAGGGCTACGAGTGCCTCGGATTCACACTCCTGTACAACATCGTCCAGTAATTAAAAGAACATCAGTAAGCTCTGGCTTTTCAAAGGTCTGAAAGGCATACAATGTATACAAGTGTTTTCTCTTTATTCCAGAATCCAGTTTTGCATTCCCTGAAGTCAGAGGGAACACTAATCCCTATACAGTCTTCTGGCAAAGCCAGCAGGAATTCCTGTCATTCATTTCAACACAACCAGGATTTCATATTTTATGTTTACCATTTAAAGACTACCGCCTTCATCGTTCGGTAGGAACGAAAGACTGTCAGCCCTCACTTGAAAACTGCTCTAAAGCTAGCTGTAACACGTGTTGCTGAAGGAAGAGGGGAGCTTCTGTGAGCTGGAGGCCAGACAGACAGAGGTTTTCTCACAAATTGGAGCCATGAGCTCGTATTCTCCAGCCTTGGCCTCAACCAAGCTTTGAACTTTGGCATCAGTGCCTTTCGGTTTACGTCCAGGATGCTCACTGCTGATGCAAAGTTGTCTCAAAGTAACTTTTATTGAACAGGTTCTGTGTATACTTGTCCAAAGATAAAAAATATGCCGTAGGGAGCAAATGCCAAGAGAAAGTGCACTAGTCAGAGGAAAAAAAGAAAGAAAATAAATAAAGAAAAGGTCTAATCAAAAAGATAACTCAAAAAACTTCAGGAGTCAAGTGAAGGCAAGAAATTGATTAGTAGGAATTAGGATATGTAAGAGATAAAGTAGTTACTGGGATACAAGGAAACAGCTTTTCGGTGGATCAGAAAGGGAAAAAGATGGAGTAGAACTAGTAAAAAAAGAGGCAGAAATGTTGCATTTCATTTTAATCAAAAAGCTGAGAGCTTCCCAGTGGAGTTCACTGGACGTGAATGTCCTGATTATTCAAGTGCAGAGAGTATCCTTCCACTTCTTGCCTGTCTTCTGCAAATAACCAGCCTAACTAAACTATTTGCGTAAATGGAGAAAGTAAACTTTCAATAAAATTTGTGAATCTCAAAATGGAATAAGGTAGTCAATTTTACACTTACAGCTTTAAGAAGAGCAAAACTGTGTTTGCCATCAGCAAGTCACACTGTAAATACAATTTGAAAGGGGTTTTAAAAGGCCCTGAAGGTGAAAAATAGTTTAAAAAAACCCAAAAAAATCAATCTACACTTAGTTAGGCAATCATTACTAATTATGGTGAATTAATGCACTGACATATTGCAGGACTCAAAAAACCAAGAAAGAAGATGAGGGAAAATTTTTCAGCCAGAATATTCAAGGTTCTGGAAAGACTACAAATAAAGCATTCCAGTAATCTAATCTGAAATATATTTCAGGAATGAAAAGTGCCTCTGTCTCACAATAAAGAAATACCTCCAATCTAGCAAAATTACAATGATAAAAGGCAGTCCCTTATATACATAAAACCACAAGAAACAATCCTTAAAGGTAACCAGTAGATACCTGTTTGAAGTAGAACTGGAGGTCATCAAAAGTTAGAAAAATAGGACTGACATTTCTTAGCAAATTTAAGAAACCAGTCAACTAGCAGCTCACAGAATCACAGAATCACACAATCACAGAATAGTAGGGGTTGGAAGGGACCTCTGTGGGTCATCTAGTCCAACCCCCCTGCCAAAGCAGGGTCACCTACAGTAGGCTGCACAGGATCTTGTCCAGGCGGG
>Ga0065711_1032188_pt1 | contig 27822 bp, 16 predicted proteins | sample Hoacrofraction12_FD_59098 | JGI IMG/M metagenome (GOLD analysis project Ga0065711, IMG submission 59098) | Hoatzin crop microbial communities from Cojedes, Venezuela - Epithelial fraction 12 v2 (version 2) | ecosystem: Host-associated > Birds > Digestive system > Esophagus > Crop | place...
TTTTTTTTTTTTTTTTTTTTTTTTAGGAACATTACACTGTTGCACTACTTAATTATGATTTTTGAAAAGAATTATCCAGATATCCTAGATATTCAGTCTGAGTTGCAGCATCTTCCAGAAGCAGCAAAAGTCAAGTAAGTCCAGTGTTATTGCTTGTTCCCAGAGCTGGAGTTCCTAGTGATTTCTGTTAAGTTAATGATCATCAGGCTTTTTATTGCTGTCTTCTAAACTCATGGCCAGCCTTACAGCTGAAATGCCTTTGCTCACATCCTTGATGTTATTCAGATGTACATTAACAGAGAATTTTGGTCCAAAAACATTCATGAATTACAAAATTGTCAGCTTTACTTGGATATGCCTATATCTATGCTATTTCTGAATCAGACATTGTAACTAGACTGACTGGTGGTTGTTTTTAATTCACTTACCATATTCTATGGTTGTTCATCGAAGTCACATGCTGGTTTTTTTTTGATAATTCAAGGTTTGTTTCTAAGGCAGAGTCAATTAGACACAGAGGCTATATTAAGCCCTTTTCAGGAAGATCATTCAAAGTTTTGCACAAATCAGTTGTGCACAGAAATGTGGAAAGCATCATACTTTCTGCACAAATTTCAATGCTGGTTTTTTTCCATTTCTGTAGGTGTTTCTGGAAAATGAATACATAAGCCATCCCCAAAAATGCTATCATTTTTTCTTTCCAAAGCACTGCTCAAAAATACCTTTGCATATTATTTGCCCAGCCATGATTCTTTGTATAGGAAACTACTCAAGCTAAGGAAAGACAAGTAAGAAATAGATGTAGGTTTGCACTTAAAGACATTTATTAAGGCTTTAGTGGTGTTTTTGAGATGTAAACCACTACCACCAAATACTCGGGGGAGATGCCTGCTGACTTACAAATAGCTACTAAATGGTTACCTGGAAATGAAAAGTCATTTTTTTCATAGAAGTCATAGAAAAACGCTCTTGTTTGTATATGATGAGCAGAAATTCAGTGCAACGCTTGTGTCTGGGGAAGCATGTATTAACATTAACAGTAGAGTTACATGCTCAATTACAATGTAAGCTTGCAAAGACTACCATATGGTAGAAATGCAGATGGAAAAACAATGTTTGGACTGTGAGGAAGACAAAAATCACATGTAAATGTACTGCTAATGGGATTTAGTAGTTAAGTGGTTCAAGAATCATGCATAGAGATAATCTGAGACTTCAGTAATGTGTGTGCTAAAGCTGGGGTCCTTGCTTGTGTGCCAGCTGATTATTGCAAGTTCGCCATGTGGCATACACTTCTTGCTGGAGGGTCAGGCTTAGCTCACAGGGCAGATGTTCAGAGGGCAACCCCTCGCTTCTTCCCAGGAAAATCCCAGTCTTCAGTGTGACCACAGGCAAGCAGGGTCTGCCTCATCTTACATCTCACACAAAAAGCAGCACAGACCATTAATAGACCCCCTTCCACTCATTTCTAATCATCTGGCGTGGCTGGTGCCAGAGGCCGGATACCAGACTTGATGGGCCAATGGTCAGTCCTGCTGCATAGTTCCTGTATTCCTGTGTAACACTGCTCTTTTTGTTTTATCTGCTCTGTGTCTGTCTCCTGTGCAGCCTGGTAGAGCTGGAGAAGGAAGTCAACAACATAAAGACCGGATTGAAAGCTGTTGAAGCTGTAAGTATCTGAAGGTTTCCAAAGCACCATACTTCAAATATGTCACTCAGAATCGGGGCACTATATATTCTGCGATAAGAGAAAGTGGGCTTTCTTCTTCTGTTGCTTTCCATTCCGTTCCAGAATGCATTAACCAAGAAAAAACAAATAAAAGCTTCTCATGTGGAGCTCCTGCTGATGATTTGAGCATACTTAAGCCTAATGAAAGCTTGTTTGATCTCAGCCTGGAAAGTAAAAGGACAGTTTGGCAAATGGCATGGACTGAAAGAAGAAATAAAATTCTTGCTGTTTCTTACTGAGGGATGGCTGGCTACTGAGCAAGTGTTTCACATAGCTCTTGGAGTAGTCGTAAACAGATAGTGGACTGTTATATGTAACCCTAACCTATCCTAGGTACTCCTTGGAAAGACAAAGGAAAAGATAGACTATGTAAAAGACGAGGGAGCTGAGCTGACAAGCAAAGCAAAAATGGTGGTTTTTTCCTGCTATTAATGAAAGGTTCTTAAGATGGACTTAGGTTGCCTGTGTTCGATTTATACTTAGGTAGTGCAGAGCCTTCCATCTCAACAGAGAACAGTACAAATGGTGCATTGATGCAGTTGTGTGTACTGAATTATTGGAGTTAAAGATGAGGGATGGGCCTAAATGCTCCCTGGGGTGACAAGTTCGTGTGTCAGCTGTGGTTCCCCTACTGGAAGCCTCCTTTAGTTAATGCATTGGGTTTGTTCCTGGGGAAAGACTCCAGCCTTCCTGAGGCAGGAAAGCACTGAGCAGGACACTGTTCGGTGGCAGGAGGTAAGAACTCTCATGTTTGCCTCTCGCTTATGCCATTGATGTATGTGTGTGGCTTTGAACAACCCCCTGCATTTGCCTCCTCTCTGTGAAACAGCAGCTACAAATACCTACCTCTCACAAGGGCTTACGTGAGGAACGGCAAGTCAGTGTTTGCACAGCAGCTGAAAATGTAAAGATTAAAGGCTGAAGTCACCCTCCTCTCTCCGTGTCTTAACGTCCCCCATCATCTGCACAAATAAACATATTCTGACCCTAAGCACGTCATTGTCTCTTTCTGCAAGTACAGGAACACAATCCTACATTCAGATAGTTGCTGGCATCTCTTGCCTGTTGGATAAAGTAAGGCAAGGGTGTTACTGAGAGACAAGGCAGAGATCTTCACAACCTGAGAAGGTCCCTGCCATATTTAGGTTTTCTTTGCCCTTTGAAACAGGGTTATTAGCCACATTTTTCAGTGTCCCTCTGTCTTCAGGATCTTTCACCTGTCTTTTTAAACTCAAATTAGTTTAACACTAATGGAGCATTCCAGATGGGGAGCGTTCTGCACTGGGACTGCTGGCAGAGGACCAGTTACTGGGAATTGCATTGGATGTTTTTTGTGCAAGTATTACCCATCTACAAGGACCCTCCAGTCTTGCTCATCCACTATGAGACAGACAGTGATGACTTCATTTGCCTTTCACCTGGCCTGAGTTTTATTTGGCTGTGGGAGTAGAGGAAGGGTTTTTTGTTCTGTCAGCGGCTGCCAGGCTGTCTGACTATCTCCAGCAGTTCAGCATGTAATTAGCCAATGATCCTCCCATGAAAACACAAAGTTTTAAAACCTTATTTCTGGATTGTTGGAGTAAGGGAGAACGCAGCAATGAGAACACATACTGCTGCCTACATGGAGTGCAGTCTTTTGGGAATTAAAGGCACCTGTAAAGGGAAGGCTGACATAGAGTTCATGATGTGAAGAGAGGCCAAGTTTTGGCTGGGACAGCCAATTCCTCCCATTGAAATGTGAGTACCTGCTTCTGTTTTTCTTTCTGTGATTGGGTTATTTGTCGTTTTGCCTTTACAGCCAATTTTTCTTCTCTTTCCCATACATGGGTTCCATGGGAAACCTCTTCTTCCCATTCCATCACCATCTTCCCTCCTCAGTCTTGTTCCCTTCCATGGTATTTTTTCATCTGGGGCTGCCAGCACCTCCCAGTCTGCTTGCTCAGTTTGTGGTTTTCTGGCGTGTCAAATGCAGCACTATAGCAACAATAGAAGACCACTGTCAGGTGGAAGGGGAGGAGGGGAAGGTGTGATTCTTGATTCCATTCCAGTGTGTTCTCACCACAGCCTTGGCTCCAGTGACTGAGAAGTTTCTTCAAGGCCCCTTAAGAATAGAAAGCTAAAAATAGTTTCACAGTCAGATGTTCTTAAAGGTACTACTAACCCTTTGCCTTCCTGGACTTGCAGCGTCTTTGTAAGCACAAGACATATTCGTTTTCAAGACATGCATGCAGCTGTTGCCTTTGTGTGGGATGCTCCCAGCAGGACAGCTAAGTAGTTCTTGGTCTTCTCCAAATCAGGACGTGAATTCTGTCAGCAGAGCCCTTCTCTCACACAGCAAGGAGATCATAACCACCGCTTAAGAAACCACTGCCATGGCTGAATCATTTCATCTCTCTAGAGAACCAGAAGCCCAGCCCACTGGGGCAATGCTAGCTTCTGCTGTTGTGATGTTATGTGTAGTATAGACCATTTCTGGAAGACACAGAGGAGTTTTTTATTCTCTGGTGTCATCTTGGGCTGATTACATAGTCGTCTTGGTTACTTGTGTGGCTTTTTTGTTTTGGAAGAATTATTCTGCAGGGAAGGACTGAATTTCAAACTTAGGGCAGACCACCTAATCTTAATTTTACCTTGAAAAACATTGCTCTCCAGTAACAGTCCCAGATGCCATAGCTTTCAACAGTGAGTAAGATGACAGAACTATTATATTCACCTGCTTGGGGCTGGGGTGGGGAAGGAGCGAGTAGAGCAACTTTCAGCTAAAATTAGCTTAAAAATTAGAATGAGAAAGAGTGAAAGCTGGAAAAAATATGTGTAATAAAAATATGCATAATTCTTAGAAGTGACATTTCCTGTACTTTCAAGGTCCAATTCAAAGTGATTGTAACGTAGAGACAATTCATTGCAAAGTGATGTAAATGAGTAGTGCTCCCAGGACCGTCCCTTGTGATGTGTTAGGAAAACCAGTGGAGAAGAGGATGTAATATAAAGCAGGGGAAGTAGCACTTCTTTAATGTGGACTTTTCTCTGGCCATCTGCTCATTGTTTTTCCTGCTCCTTTTCTGCCTTGTGGTCTTTCCTTATAGTGGTTACATTCTCCTTCCAACTCATGTCAGACCAGAAGATATATCACATCTGATTTTAGATTGTTGATGGCCAAAGTAATTCTTTGCATTCAGCAGTACTGTAGAGCAAATCCCAAGGAGTTTCTCAGCATAGATGCTTATAAACCTACCCATTTGGCTCTGTGAACCAGTGTTTTGATGACCAGTAACACAGAGCACCGAACATGCATGTAGCTGGAGTAGTAGCCAGCACATTCTTTTTTTTTTTCCAAAGGGAACAGAGGGTCAGATTGCAACTTGACCTGCTGTTTCATGCTGCTTTTCCTACAGAGAAAGTAAGACTTTATCATTCCCACTGATTATTCAGCTGAGAATAAAGATGAGGCCCAGATTACGACTTGTTTGTCCCCATGAGACTGTCAACAGCACATAAGCCAAGCACAGGCATGGGAGACTGCCAGTCTTGCTAGAACTCTGAGCTCTGCAGCTCTTGTCATGCCACAATCATGGTGAAGAGAGTAAGGGAGGAGATAGCATGGGTAATCTTGGCTTAAAACTGAAACACTTGAGCCAGAAAGAATTAATCTCACAATATATTTTTTTCTTTCTGTAGGTAGCAGACAAATAGAGCTTAATTTCCTATGGTTTTATGTCTTTTTTTTTTCCCTCACAGATCTTCTTATCATAATAGCCCCAGTTTATAACTTTGTGACTCTTATGACATCTAAGCTGAGGCTTACTGGTTAGCTGGGTGCTAGCAAATGTTGCACCTGACATCTGTCTGCTTGTTCTTCAGTGAGAGAACCAATTCTGATGCCTTTTTGCTGCCCAGCTAGTGCTTTTGATAGAGCTAAAGGGGAGATCCAGAGCTAGGAACTGTATAGATCATTCACACATGTACGCAGTTGCCCAAGTATACAATGTTTTCAGTAACCATGGGAAGAGAAGATGGAGGGAAACTCACTATTAAAAATTCAAATTCACTTGTTGCACAATTCAAGTTCTCTATTATTTGTCAGTTTGCATCAGAAGAAAAAATTGCAGCATTTCATGTGCTTGATAGTTAAATTATAAAGTTGCTTTAGAAATTCAACATGTTGATAGCTTTCTTGGGAGTGTTTGTTGTTTGAGGACAAAGGGAACCGTAACTAAGACCTTCCTTTATCCCACCTTAACCTTCCCTCTCATGCTTAAATGGCAAAACCTTTGACTTAGTGAGAAAGGGGTTTCTGAGTTACAGCTCCGGATGAATGCATGAGGAGTGGGAGCAGAGCATGCTCTGCACGGAGTGAAATAGATGGGCTTCCCTGCTCCCTTCCTTGTCGGTGAAGAATCTTGCATGCTTGCCTGCTTATATCTCTTCTTGTCTTTCAGGAACTGGATTATCAGAAGAGACGCATGCGGGAATCGGGGGACAGGTTCGTTCCCGTCATGAGCGATTTCATCACTGTGGCCAGTTTCAGCTTCTCAGAGTTAGAAGACCTTCTCAACGAGGCTAGAGACAAGGTAAGAATACCTTTTGAAATGTTCAGGGTTTCATTGGCTCAGTCAAAAGTCTGAATCAAAGTGGAAGCAGCTATTTCAGATGCTGGGACTGTCGTGAAAACTATAATAGACACTGGAAGTGGTTTAGACTGAAGTTTCTTGTTTTTTCTAATCTGGTCTGTAGCCATTTAGGATATTTTTTAGGATTAAAAGAAGGTTCAAAACTCTTGCTCACTTCTTGCTAATCTTCCTTAACATTATCCATGTGTGGCATAGAATTGTGATGGCAATGTCTGTACTAGGGTACCACAGTGTGCCGTGGTGTTGAAGGGACTGTCTTTTCAGCAATCTCTCAAAAAGAGGTCCTTTGGTGATTAGCGATAGTGACCTCATAGTTTTTACCTTCTGCTTCTGACTTCATCCCACTCCACTCACTTAGCGAAGGACATTTGTGCTTCATTTCTTTCCTTTAAAAATGCACCTCTGGGTACTTTGGTAACCCTGAATACCTGATCTTTTCCACTTATGCTTCTCTGTTACTTCTTGTATTTCATTGCCAGGATAGAAATCCCAAACATGCATGGTTTGTCTGACGTTCTTGGATCCTTCTTACGCAGCCAGCACCATGTGCATGTTACTCGTCGGGTGCTGCTGTGATTGTTTTATCCTTTCACTGTCTGCATCTCCATTACTAGATTTGTAGAACTAAGGAGGTGCTTGTTCTTTGCTGATGATTGGAGTCTGGCACTAATCCCTCTGTCTCTCAGCTGAAGGAGGAAGAATTTATATGAAAAGATCATAAGCATATGAAAATGTTTACAGAAGAGCAAGTTCTAAAGTAAACGATATGTAATGGCAAATCTGCCCTTGTTGGCTGGCATGTTAAAAGTGCTTGGCTTTATGAAGCAAATGCATTATTTCTTTTGGATTGAATTGTTTCCACCGCTGGTGTCAGTCCTTGTAGCCTTAAGGGACCTGTTGTGTTATTAGTGAAACCTGTGCCGTTGGATTGGTAGGCCTTAGATTTTGAAGGACAGGCAAAATCCAGTCTGAACAGTAAGACTCCTCACTCATCCAGTCGCTCTGCAGTAATGTCGTTACGTGATTCAAAAGCATTTCCTTGCGCTGGAGGTAATGTTGGTAATACTGACTTGCAAGCCGCACACACCTTGAGCTACTGGCTGCCGGCTAGAGCTAGCTGCTCTGGCAAATGCCAGTGGGGCAGCAGCTATTACAGCACTCTGAAGGCAAATCTGGGCAGTCTCACACTTCGCAGTGTTCTAAGGATATTTTGTGCAGAATAATTTGCCTAATTTTTTCATTGTTGTCATGTTGCTTGAGAAGATTCAAACAGCTTCCAACAGAATAATGTTAAACACCGTACTGCCTTTATAATCACAAAAAAAATATTTTACATTTTATGCCTCTGCTAAATTTGCTGAGAAAAGCTAAATTTTGTGTGATTTGGGGACTCCTGTTCTATGACTGGGTAAATTTTTCAAATTTGTTATACTTAGGCGCACACTTGTCGAAGTGAACTCACTCTGTCCTTGGCTTAGACTGCTCACTTTTGGTTTGGTGTTGTAGATGGTGATGGTTCTTTCTTTTGGCACGCTAGGACAGAAGCCCAAAACAGATTCTTTGCAAGGTCAGTCAGGGGTTAAAAACCACCAAGTGGTACATTTCCAGCACAGCACTGCAGCTTTTCTTGATGGGACATTTGCTGGAAAAATGCCATTCTTTTGCTTTAAGAATAACCAGAGAATCTCCCTACAGACGGACCAATATGTCTGGAAGTTGTTGCACGCTTTTTTAGGCTTTTTTAGCCAACATAAAGCACTTGACATAAAGAGATGTTTTATTTTAATGACTATAACATGCTTAGGAAACGTTTTTCTACCTTCCCCTCACACAGCCTTACTATGTTTGAACACATCCCATTCCAACTTCTGCTCAACCGGTGGCTTTGGTTCTTCCACTGGCAAAAAGCTGCTTTTGGACTCCTAAAAGGGAACTGTCTGTCCTTACCAATGCTGAGCTATTTCATGTTTGCCTCATATTATTTTTCCCTTCTCTTCTTCCTCTTTTTCCTCTTTTTTCTTCAAAAAAAAAAAAGAAAAAGAAAATGAAAAGGAAAAAGAAAGCTGGAAATTTTCAACAAACCAGATGTGCTTTGCAAAGCCCATAACATCTTCCAACCTCAATGGGCTCTCTGTGTTTGTTGAGTCACAAGGTTTTTTTCTTACCATGGAAACCTACTATAACTAGCCAATTAAAGGAAGAGAGGAACTAAGACATCTGATTATCCTGTTCTTTTTTTCATTTCTCAAAGCAAAGCAAATTGAAAAAAAGGTAGTGGGAGAGGGAGGACTTTTAAAAATATCCTAATGAGCCCAGGAAGAATTGGTCTGGTTCACAGATTTATTAATAATAATGAGGCCCTAGTTTTAACAGCTGGAGCTGGATATCCTTCTAAATATAGATGTGGCTAATTGATTGGCATGAGTTAATCAGAGCCATGTTTCCTCAGCTGGGATTTAAAACAATACAAATTATCTTTGCAAACCTGGGAAGTTTTTTATTTTTTTAAATGTCTTCAGTATTAGCAAAAGTAATTTCTGTATTCCTTTAAGCTGTGGAAACAATCCATTATCAAAGTGTGGTGCTGACCTTCTCTGTAGAGGATATTTTTCACAATCACATGCAGTACTTTTTTTTGCCTTTTTGCTTAAACAGGACCATTTACAGTTAGTGGCCGTGGGGAGGAAGTGAGCTTTTAAATTTAAAGGGCCAGGCTGTCAGATGCAGGCATCCATGTTTTCAGAGGAAGCCTTGTAACTGTACTTATCTTCATACAGTAAACAGATGGCTTGGTTAAGAACTGATTGAAAACTTTGACCGGTTCTTTAAACAGGCTCCCTAGCACAGCTGGTTCTTGTTCTTTCTGTGTTTTTCTCACTTTCAGTACCACTTTATAAGGGAATATATAGATTAGATCAAGGGATAATGTTTTCTGCCATTTCCCATAAACTGGAAGGTGGGGGCAGGAGAAAGTTAAATTCTGCCCTGGAATCCTTCACCAGTTTTACATATTTGAACAGATGAAAAATTGTTTTTTTTTACATCAGAAAGAACAAAATGGGATTGAATGTTGTTTGTGAAAATTTTTCCCTGTGTTTGCTGTGGGGAAGCAATGAAAACGTCCAGGCAGAGGAATAGTGACCTCCCATGATATGAATTTTATTTTCCTACTTGAAAAAGGTGACATTTGCCCTATATGAAGGTTTACAACATACTTAAATGCTGACAGGTATGAATTTAGATCACTAGACTGCTTCATAACTGTTCTACTATGTGTTTGGTTTATAACAAACCTGTTTTTAAAATGTTTTGGATCTTCCCAGAAGTACAAAGTCTGCTTAGTCAGGTATTGCCATTCCTATGATGAGTGTCAAACTTAAACCTCTCTACAGAGTCACAAAGGAGGCCACTGCCTGGGCAAGGCTGATGAGGCGAGTAGGAAAATATCCATCCCCAGTCTTTCTCATGAGAGCTCCTCTCAGACACAGTGTTTATCATCATGGCGAAAGGAGTTCAGACTCTGCACGTGCATTTAATAAGCTTAGCATATCTAGTAACTGTTTAGCAGAACAGCAAGGCAGTGAAAGCCAAAATCCATTGAAGAAAATAGTCTTTAACAGCAGCACGCTGTGAAGCACACAGCCATGCTGTAGTCCAAGTGCCACTTACAGGCTGTGCACTTCAGTCATTCATGCTGGGGGACCAGTATTTTCTGTCAGCCACTGGGGCTAATGGCTAAGGAGCGGATCAGGACGGAGATGGAGGAAGTCAAGACAAGGTGTGTTACAACGGGCATGAGCAGGCACCACAGCCTGCTATCAGAAACAGCCATTTGGTAAATAAATTACATAGCTGCTGTACAGTAACTTAGAACCGCAGATGCTTCAGGACAGGTTTGCATCTAACATACTAGAAATGTTTACAGCACCTGTATCTCAATTTTGGGGCTGCCAGGATTACTGTCAAACTCCTGGGAGAATCCTGTAAGACCATTTAGGTGCAAGGAGATCTGGGCCCAGCCCTGCCTGAAATTGGTCTGGCTCCTTCCATTGACTGATCTCAATCTGTCCCGTAAAGAGAACAGGCGTTTATTTGAACTGCCTCGGTACAGGGTTGGAGTCTTCATAACAGCAAACTCAAGATCACTTCTCTGGGGAAGACACTTCACATTGCACGGCTACATGGTATAATTCATTGGTGCATATGCTCCTCCCACAATAGCAGGCAGTACAGACAGCAGGAAATTTTTATCATGGCTGTTTTTACTCCTCCTCACAGAGCCCCATTCCTGCCATTTCCAGAGCTCTTCTGCCACTGTTTAACATTTCGTTGGCAAGAACAGCAGAGAGTGTGTGTGCTGCTGTCCCGCTTTCCGTCTCCTTGCTAAAACGGCTTTTTAAAATAAACAACTGTCTAAACGATTTGCTTTGGCAAGAGGATGAATTCAGTGGAAAGTTTGGCAGAGGAAGCAGAGCTGGCACTGAGCTTGTGGACCTGTTATATCATGGAGCTTGGGGGCCCTTATGGTGTGGAAATGATTTTTTTAATGAAAAAAAGAGATACCATCCTGTATTACAGTGGAAAACCTGCTGAAACACAGTTTTCCATCTTGCTTTTGCCCATGTCATCTGTCCCCAAATGACTTCTAGAACAGGCAAGCTTCAGCCCTTGTTCCGTGATACCACAGCACGTCACAAAATTCTGGCCCGTGTTTTGCGTGCATGAGGACTTAGCTACAGATTTCACAGTTGTGCACGTGAGCAGGTACTGTTTGGCAGGGAATCTGCCCATGGAGCAGTCGAGTGATTTGTACAGGGTGACACGAATCCTGCAGCGGAGAGCAGAAGAGAGGGCTGGGGTCCAGAGCACCCCGCTCTGCGCCGTGCTGCCTCTTACGCCCCGAGCGAGGCAGGCAGGAGCCTGAGCTTCGTGCCGGGGCTGGGGAGGCTGTCTCCAGCAGCTCGCTGCCCCTCGTCCCGGCACCGGCACTTTGAAAAAACACACATGACTGCAGAACCATGGCTACGGGGAAATAGAAGTAATAAAAACAGAGGGGTCTGTTGCAGTTTAAGCAGTGAGAAGACAGCGTGGCTCGCTTTACAATAGTGCGTTGAATTAATGTAGTGCCCTACAGATGTGAACAACTGATTTTTTGCCGTTTCCTATATCAGATTAGTGGGGCAATATTTTCTGTTCTGTAACAAATGGAGAAAGGAAGGCTCACAGAGGGAGCGTGAGTTTCCTAAGCCACATCATGGGCAGAGTTGGCAGCAGTGGCTGGATCTCCTGACTTGACTTAGTCTGCTCAGTCAGCTTTTTTCCAGAGGGGGTAGAGAAAGGAGGAAAATGTTTACTTCAGTGAACTTCAGATTTCTCTTTTGTAGTTGTTTTGGTATATCTAGCTCACAGATTTTTGCTTTTCATCTTTCACTGCTTTACAGTACGTGATTGTGACCCACTAAGCCATGTTACAGGGTACCACAGACGAGCTGTTCTCAGGATTTGTCCTCCTCGCTGCTGCTTATGCCACAACACCTTATACTCATGAGTGTCTCTGGAAGGCTTCCAGGCTGCTGGGTCTTTCCAGCACAGCAACACTGTTCCTTCTCTGAGTGGCAGTGGGGACGCACTGCCAAAATTCCCTCTGCCAGTGTGACAAGAACTAGCTGGTGCTGGTAGTCGGGTGACAGGCCATGTGCAGGACATTTGCAGACAACACCACCCTCTAATGGAGACTTCCATGCATGTAGCATCCAAAAGCCCCAGGCAAGGACCCTCTGCTTTTCAACCCCCAGCCTCCCTGAAAGTCTAGGAAACCCTACGGGCATTCATGGGCTCCAACTGGCTGGGTTCCTGCGTACCCCTGCGTACCCCCTCGCTCACCTTCCCTGTGCACCGGAGGAACACAGGGGATGCAGGCATCACTAGGTACAACAGCCATCTCCCGCGGGCTGCCCCTGGACTTCAGGCTTCACAGGAGATGAGCAAGCCTTCCTTCTAGCTGGTAGCTCTAGTCACTGCTCTTAATTTGTGCCTTATTTTCAATTTTCACAGCAGTTAACCACAATTTAAGTGGGAACAGATTCCAGGTAGCACATCTCCTGTGAGCAATGAGCTTTAGGCATTCTGTGTGTTCAAGCAGCAGTGGCAATGCGTGTGCTGAAGTCTTTCTGTAGCTTCTCTGTGTAACTGGCATGCTGGAGAAGGCAAGGCAAGAAATATAGCACCTGGAAATGCATTTCTCGCTCTGCGGTGCTGACAGTCCATTTTCTTCTGCTGAAGAGCTGGTGCTGGTCAGTGTGGATTACTGTGACTCTGCTGCACTTTCCTAATGTTCAAGCAGACTATGCATACATTATATACAGAGAGGTGTGGGGAGAGGGAGTAGGTGTACATACGTGTGTGTGTATGTGTCTTCAGAGGTTTCGGAGAAAAGCAGTTAAAACAGAGAAGTAATCATTTGCTGTTTCCATACTCTGAAGTCGCCCCATGACTTTGTGCTGTAGTGCTTCCTTCAACTCCTGCCATGTTTGGTAGCTCAAAGCAACTTGCATTTCTTCCAACAATTTTTTTTTTTTTTTTGTTTCAGATACTTTGGGCTTCTTTGTTTGTTTCTGGCTGAGAACACAGCCTTTTTAAAGAAAAAAGAAGCTATTGCTTCAAAGTGCTTTTGTGGGCCTGGCAGGGAAAGCAGAGGAGGGGAGATGCTGAACCTCTCAGGCTGTGCCAGGAGGAAGTTGCTTTCCTTGGAGATTTGTTCCCCCTGCAGTTGACTGGGAGACATTGTTTATGCTTTACCTGGTACAGGGCCAGAGGGGTTTATAAGACCTGCTTCAAAACTCATTTTGTCCTTGGGCTCAGAGCCTGAACTGTTCTTACTGTCTTTTCCATTCTGCAAGAGCACCCATCTAAGGGAAGGGAAGCTGGGCTGTGTTAGCATGAGCTGAATACACACTGCAGAGTGTTTGAAGGCAGTCCATTGCCTGGGAGAGTTGGAGTTTAGTTTGGTCAAGTTGAGGTTTGTAAGGATGCTCTGCTGGTCAGTGGTGGTGTGCTAAAGTGCAAGCAGGGAATGCCAGGGATCTGTGCGTCAGGGCGCTAGCGCTGCCAGGAGCGCGTTGCCGGGGCTGCCTGGTACGGTGCAGAGGTTTGTGAGAGGAGGTGGCTGGACAATGATACGGCTTCTGGCTGTGTACGCTTACATCAGACTTAGAGGACACGTGTGTACATGCTGTTGACAGGCTATATGTGCGTACATTTGAGTGTGTTCTGGTGAGCACAGAGGCATGTTTGTGAGTGTGAGAGAGCAAAAAGAGTACAACTACTGCAGGACTGATGTCCAAGAGCCAGGGGTTGCTGTGAATTTACCGTCTCCCGATCAGAACTTCCCTGTGACTGAAGTCCTGCCAGTTGGCTGCCTCCACATGTGTCCTGCAGCCTCAACATTTGCCTTCTAAAATAAAAGCCACTTGTGATGTATTCACTCTCTTTTAAGTCTGCCTGGGAGCTCTGGCTGCTTTCCTTGCCCCTTGCTCATGCCATGTCTGCCCATAATCACCTCTCTCCCAGGCAACACCCTGACCTGGAGGATTCCAGAGTGATGGATGACACAGCAAAAGGCTCCTGAGAGGACAGACTGTAACATTATTGCAAAAAACCTCTCTGATTCCAGCCATTTAAAAAGTGGATTTGAGGGGAAGGTGGAAGGGGAAAGGATGGGCTAAAACTATTTGTTCTCGCAGCTCACTCACTGCCTTCTGTGCCCCTGCTGTCCCATAGCTGCAGCGAAGAAGTGATCAGATGGTTGTCCTCTGAAATTACTCCACCACCCTCAGGCACTGAAGGCAGGGGTTTTTTTTTGTAGAAGTGGAGAGCTAGTGCTCTCCAGAACCTCTGCCCCATGTTGCCCAGAGGATATCCAGGAGAGCAGATTCTTCAGGGACAGAGGCACCTGCCTTAAGGAGAGGCGCTTCTGTTCCTGGGGAGTAGCTTCTGCTCTTGCCACATGAATGCTCAGAGGGTATTGAATTTCACTCATAAGCTTTCCTCACTTTCTTCACCAAACTGCCTGCCTAATTATTGCTCTTGTGTTTTCTGCCCCCTTGACAGTATGCCAAGGCACTGAAGCATTTTGGAGAGAGCGAGGGCAAGATGCAGCCAGATGAATTTTTTGGCATCTTCGACACTTTCTTACAGTCATTTGCAGAGGCCAAGCAAGATCTGGAGAATATGAGGAAGAAAAAGGAAGAAGAGGAGCGCAGGGCACGCATGGAGGCCATGGTGAGGAGCTGGGCACGGGAAAGGTGTTTCCTTCCATTGCCTTTTCATTTCTAGAGAGAAAGGTTTAGAGAGCCAATTTCAATATTCATGTCCTGTCACCATTTTATGTCCTTCTCCCTGCCACCTCTCTTTGGCATCATTCTCTTCACAAATGATGATATTTTTCCTGCTGGTTGTCCTGTCAGCTCTCAAGGGCATACTGTTTGGCTCCTAAATTGCACTCTTTCAGATTCAGATACCAAATCTAGCCCTGCCTGCTCTGCCCTGGCACTTTGCAGCATGGTGCTGCCCCTGCCCAGTGCCAGACTATTCTGCTTTTGGGACGCAGGCTCTGTGCAAAAGCTCTGGGAACCAGATCTTCCTTGGTCCTGCCAGCTGGTCAGCTTCCACTCAGACTCCATCACCACCTGCAGTGTACCTGTTGCCTGACAGCGTACCGTGACACAGCGAGTGGCCTGGCACCTGCTGCAGCCCCCACTGGCAGTACTTCTCTCTGGCCAGCATTAATGCCTTGATTACTGGGGCTGTGTCTGGCCTTGACGTTGATGAGACAGCTTTTGTATCATTGATTTTGCTGCTGGAAGACAGATGTGTGTGTTCCCAGGGGTTTGTGTGAACTAGTCTCCCCGTCTAGCCTCAGCCTCTCCTGAGGCTTGAGAATGGCTCAGCAGCCTGCTGTCTTCTTCCCCCCTGCCACTGCCATGGCCCCAGGCCTCGCTGTGGGGAGTTGATGCTTTAAATGTTTGCTGTGCCAAAAGCAGCGGTTGGTGCCTTTCAGAAAAGGAGAGAGGTAAAATGCTCGGGTGCCAGCAGCCTTACTGTTGGACACAGGGATAAAATGCTGGGATTTAGGCTCAAGTTTCCTCTCAGCCAGCCTGGGAAGTGCAGGAGCCCGTTGTTAAAGCTCTAGGAAGGTTTTGTAGGCCTATTGCACCATAAGAGAAGTTGCAGTTTGCTTATGGAAAGAGTCGTGCTGCAACGTGGGCCAGTGTGCAGAGCAAGTGATCTTCTTCCTGACAGCTGCATCCATCCCTTGCCATTTCCACTCGTCTTGGAGCTGAGCAGGGTCGGGGATAACTGAGCTCCCTGGAGCTACCCTAGGGAGACTGAGGGCATAACGTTGACAGGTGGACCTATCCAATGATCTGTAAAATCAGCAGTTCTGTCTCACCGCTCTTTGTGTTTATAACCAGTTTCTCTTTCCAGAGTCGAGGCAACATGCCTTCCTCTTCCCACCACTGCAACACGCTGCCTCCATCCAAACATGAGCTGTTTGGTGGAAACAGTTTCTGTTGATGTCTTGATATCTCACACAGTTGTCATTCTCCAGTGTGTTTAGCTTGTGGCTTTCTGGGGTTTTTGCTTTCTTCTTTTCCTCCTTCTGCAGGATTGCAGCCTTTCTGCCTGTCAATTTAGCTAGCTATGCCCCAAGTGCAAAGCTGTTTGTGACTATAATAATGACTGTGGTTTGTATAGACACATCCAAACTAACTTTAAGCTCACTAGGTTAGGTACTGCTAGTATGGTAAGTGCTGCCACACCAAGGTCGCTGCAAGCCTGGTCCCATAAGCTGGGTAATTACCTGTGCCAGCATCACCTGTAGGCTGTCATTTGGCACAGCTACTTTGCTGGCACGATCCTATTGTCAAATCAGTGCAAAACGGCAGCAGCGTAGACAGATGTCAGGTGTCCTCTTTGCTCCAGGGTGGTAGTACTTTGTGAGGCAAACGTATGATGCTACTCACTCCTCATCTCTCCTGCTCTCTGCTTGCCTGTGCAGAAGGGAAGCCCAGAGTGGTCGCCTGTTAACTCTTGGCACAGATGATGGCCTTGTGGATAAGCTCATGCTCTCTTTTTTTTTTTTTTCCCTAAAGTGTACTGACGCATCTTTGCTGCTTCTTGGCAGTGTACCTCGTGATCTGGCATCTTGGTTAGTTAATCCTAAAGCTCTGTGTCTTTCTCCACAGCTAAAAGAGCAGAGGGAAAAAGAGAGGCGGCAAAAGAAGGCAAAAGCTGGAAACATCTCTGAAGAGAGTGGGGAGTTTGATGACCTGGTATCAGCATTAAGGTCGGGTGAAGTCTTTGATAAAGACTTATCCAAGCTCAAGCGTAACCGCAAGCGTTCAGGGAACCAAGGCTTAGAGACAAGCCGGGAGCGGGTGGTGACAAAGCTAAATTATTAACTACAAAAGGAAGAAAAATCATCAACCAAAAGAAGGTGATGAAAAAGTGCAAAACAAGGAAGACGAATGTGTGCGATGGCGCCTTGCTGACAGCTGCCCTAAAGGATTTCTTTGGTCTGTGGCTAGAGACGTTACCTTTCCATGATCGTCTCTCCTCCCATCCCTTCTCTGTGCTCCTAATTTGAACCATTATAAAAGTGCCTCTGTGGGAGCCAGCAGGGCCTGTGACTGGGCCATGCAGAGCTGACAGATTTGCTTCTGGGAGTTTATTGTGTCATCAAAGGCCTCATGGTGATGATAGAAAGTACTGGGGCCTTGCAGACTGCCTCACAGCTGGAGAAAGATAATTTTCTGTGTGCCAAAGCAAAAACTAGTTATGATCTCCATCTTGCTGATAATAAGCAAGACTAATTTCACAGCAGCTTTGTAAACACCTATCGCTTCTCCAAGATCTAGGCTGGCCTTCTGGGTCTTGTCAAGATGTGGTCCTCGAGGTTTCCAGTTCCCGCCCAGAACTGGATTTTATAAGCCATTAATTAGCACCTGAAAAATGCTTTTTATCTCATGTCCTGAGGTATTTTTGTGCGGCCTACACTGACCTAAGCAAGTGATACTCAGAAGGAAGCATCAGGTTCTGGAACAAATTGAAATTCAAGAATCAGGATCAACATAAAATACTTCACAAAAGTCTTTTGGATTCTGCTTTTCTAGAAGGAGATTTCTGGAGTTTGTTGGTGGTTGAGCCTCGAAGCTATGAAATATGTGTTCTAGGAAAGAAGCTCTGGCTGGTTTTTTTTTTTTAAAACTAAGTCACTACCAGGCTGGCATTACAAGTAGAGGACTGTGGAGCCTGTTGTCATTGCTGGAGGGTGGGAGGGAAAGAGCAGAACGTTTCTTACCTGTTTGCGCAAGATTTCCTAGTGAAGCCCAATGGAAGTCAGGAGCTCCCTAGTATCATCTACAGGTCGCAAGTAGCAAAAAGCAAATGGGATCACTGGCTTCAAGAAATGAGATTTCTTTTCCACTTGATGCCAGCTGTGATTGCTGTTGGAATGAACTGGTCTTTCTGTCTAACAGGCTGACCTTCACTGCACACACCCCACACCTACCTACCTAGGGGAATCATGTAACTCAGTAAGATGTGAAGGTGTTGAAGGAGAGCCTTGGAGCCCACAGCCTTTTTCATTTTGAAGGGATCACTTGGGATGAACCAACGGAGGGTCCCATGATGAAAACTGAGAATTTTTCCAGGAGGACACAGAATTGTGTATGCCGAGAAGGCTTTGGAAATGAGTTGATTCAGAAGAAATTAAAAAAAAAATTGTATTTAAGGTACGAAGTACACAACGAAAAAGCAAACAACTCCAAGAAGAGGCCTGAATTCTGTGTGTCTTCATGGCTCTAGGAAAGGGATTGGATTGTGTGGGCTGTGACGGGCCTTTTTTTTTTTTTGATCTTGTCTTCCTTTTTTATTATCTTCCTTGGAGAAGAAAAAGAGTAAAAGAAAGAAATGGTGAGGGATTATTCCTCCTAGACAAGAAGAAAAGAGAGAACATTTGAGAAGAGGGACCCACCATCTACAAACTATGCATCAATAGTCAACAGCACAAAAAGTCAAGGAATCCCAGGGAAGTGAAGAGAGCTCTATTTGTCACTTTAATAATTTGGTTTGATTTTTCTCTGAATGTCACTTAACCTTTGGCTCTGCACCGAGCCTGCAGAATAGAGCTTCCTTTGCCGTGCACACTGCCTGATCAGTATTACACACTACCGATAATGGAGAAGCAAACTGTGGTGGTTTTCTGAACACTTTGAGAGTAAAATAGTTATGTAAACTATGGGAAGAAGCAAAAAAGTGAGAATTGTTAAACTCTAATGTTTCACTGTTCACTGAATTTTGAGTCTCCCACCCCAGTATTTTCCTATTTACAACATTCCAGACTGCCGCGCCTCTGTATAATACTCATCGTAAAGAGCTGGTATCTTACAAGAGCTGGGTGCATTCTCCTCCCTTACTATCCCGCTCCCCTCCTGGGATTAGCTATTAACAGCAATGCCCATTGCAGTGGACACAAGCACCTTGTAGAACAAAGACTGTATTTCATAACGGTTTTTGAAAGTTTAAGAAAAACTCTCACTTTTTTAAGCATTTTTATTTTAAATTACAAAATTAATTTTTAGAAATATCTCTTGTAAATTATATTAACAAGCTACTTGCTGCTCCCTGAAGTAGACATGCTATGTCCCACTCCTGTTTGTTTGTCTTGTTTTAAAGCATGCCATATAACCTATGCCATGTAAGCCATTTGAGAGGTGGTAATATGTGCCAAATTGGTATACGGTGGAGATTAGATTTGAGTAATCCCTGAATTCCAAAGACGATGCTTTTAGGGATTAGAACATTGTAGTTTTTTTTTCCCCTCTGTTCTCCCTGGGCTTAGGACTCACTCAGAAATTCAGGTGTAGTGCCAAGGTCAGCCCTGGTGCAAGATGATCTGACTCGTGGCTCTGTCCAATTTACGGCTGCTTGCTTGCTCCCCAGGTACTTGTTTGATAAGACAGACTGTCAGTGTGGTAGTGCTGTCAGAGAAGAAACACCTCAGGACAAACCCCTTGAATATAAATACAGCATTCCCCCTGCCCTGGTATTTGTCAAACCAGCTTTGTGCTGTGCTTTTTGAAACTGAAGTCACTTTGCCAGGCCACAAATGTAGCAGAAGCAGAGAGTGATAAGCCCTCTGTCCATTTGTGTACACAGTTCAACCCTGATTTAAAGAGATCTTATATGATGGTACACGGTACTCTGGCTATGCTCATTAGAGAGCTGCTGTGGTTTTGCCACCTCCTTGACTCATACACAAATAATAAGAGATTGTGCAACTCCTATAAATCAGCTGTGGGATACTTACTGGGACTGATAGAAAGCTTGGAGTCGTGCCTCTGACTCACTGCAGCTCAACTTTCTCAGCACTCCGGTGCCCCAAAATCTTGTTTTGAATCTGTGATGGTGGCTGAAGGCTTTGATCAGCATGCTGGGCAATCCCCCATGGCTCTGATCCATGGTGAATGTTCGTAAAGAGGGTTTTGGAAAAGTTCAGTTATGCACTGAGGCAAGCAGTGATTTCACAGAAGTGGTGACAAGTGGAGAGGCCCGTTAATAGATCTGCTGTATGAGATGAGGCTGACCACACAGAAGATAAGCAAAAAAGTTGGCTCTGCTCTAGGGCCTGGTGTCAGATTCTTGCTGATGCCAAGTTTGTCCTTGTTTGTCATCTCTTGGGTACTGCATGTATGCTCTGTTCTTCATCAGCAGTTGTGGTAGAGCTGCTGAGCGCTGGAAGAGAAAGGAAAATCTTATTCCTTGTTCTCTAGTGCTAGCAGAGCCTGAGCGGGTACAGCAAGCAGTCATGAGGTATAACACTGAGGCATAACCTCTTGATCGCAGTGAGAGCTGGAGAAGAGCTAGGGTCTGCTGTTGTCCTTGCACCTGTGCCTAGCACCAACATTTTAAGTGAAATCACTCTGTCTTTGGGAATAAGTAGAGGAGGAAGAGATGGGAGAAAGGAGGGTGTAATCGAGGGCTTGTTCTGCTTCCTGCAGAAACGTAGTCATTGCTAACTTTATGATGAAGTTCTTCACACCTAGAACAGGAGGTACTTTCTCACTCTCCAGACCTTGTCCCTAGAGGTCTAGCGCTCACTCGCTTACCTCTGTGTCTCTGTGTTGTTCTTAAGCAGGTTGTGTTAGGATGACCCCAGAAGAGACTGAAGAACTCTCTCCCTCTCCCACTCCCTTTGATCTGGGTCACTCTTTTCAGTTGGTCATAAGTCTCTGGAAATGGTACAAGGTAAAATGACTTCAAGGCATCAAGGCCCTTCCGTGCCCCGCAGCACAGCTATTGTCCGGGCATTGGTTCCCTGCAAGAGCAGATGTAGGACTGGTGTTCAGGGCTGAGAGACTCCCCTCTAGGGAGACGACCTGGGCATCCTTCAGAAGCATTTCTGTAATGTGTTCACAGTGTCTGAGGAAGGGAAAAGAATTGCGAGGGGCTCTGGTGGGAGACTATGGGGCGGGTGTTTCCGTAATGGTCAGCCCCATTGGCTGAATCTTTCCTCATCTTTAGGAAAGCTCATGCCCTGAGCTGGGTTGCATGGGAGAAGTTCGAGTCAGGAGTTTCCATGAGGGAAAAGGAGATCAGTTGTACAGTTGATGATGTACATGATATATGCAGTTTCGTTTCTGGGTTGGTTGTTTTGGGGTTTTTTGTTTGTTTGTTTATTTGGGGGTTAAATGATTTTTTTTAAAAAAATGTTTTAGGAATCTCTAAGGGGAACCTGTAAATCTGACACCTCTATTTATTTTGCCTTATTTTAGTTTGCTGTGTTTGTATGTATACACTGCGTTACTGCAAAGACTATTGAGACCGTGCCAGGGCATTACACCAGCTAGACAGCTGGCTTGGCTATTGTGCAGCAAGCTGAGCTAGGAAAAGGGATGCGTGCAAGCAGTCTTGGTGTGGGACGGGAAGGAAGAAAAAACGTTCCTTTTGCTTTTGTCATAATCACTCTGGTCCTGGGAAAGCAAAGCATGGGTTTTAAAGCATGTGGTAAACCGATGCAGGTTGGTAATTTTAGAGCACTTTCTATAAGACCTGTTTATTTCTGATCACGAATCACAGTGGGAAGATTGAGAAGAGTTAAGCTGCACAGTTGCTTGCTGAAACTTCACCCTTCCACACAAATTCTGGCCATAATGCCAGAGAAGTTTGTGTAGATGGGCAAAAGTGGTTCATGCCTTATAACTTCTCACCAGTCAACACGCTGGTGGGACAAACTGGGACAGTTCTCCTTCCTCAGAGCTAATATTGCTTCCTATCTTCAAGACTAAGGAAGCAGAATGTCCTCTAATTCCCCTCTCTCCTCCTTCATCCCACCTCCCCGGATTTATCCGGGATAAACAAAATCTTTTACTGGTTGGTTTTCTACCCGTGGAGTCTCTAGCAATCACCAGGTGTTTGGCCATGGCTCCTTGGCTTCTGTACTTGACACAGGACATTTCTGGTTGCCTACCTTCCAAACAGGTAGCCTCCATTGGCTACCTTAGCTTATGTTATGAAAGTTGAAGAGGTCAACCTGAGTAACACAATCTGGCCACTGAAAATACAGAATTTATGTATGTGTGTGTGTGTATATATATATATATATATATATAAGCTATCTACTACTCTAAGTAGTAGTTTTGATGACCAGAATCCCCTGAAGTTGGCCAGATTTTGCTCACTGTGCCTGCTGAGAAGGTTGCCATTAGTCCAGCATGGTGTTTTGGCACCTCGTTTCAGGAGGGAGTCAGGATTCTTAACAGATCTTCCAAACCAGAGTCTGCTGTTACTGGTGATAATGTAGAATAGATCCAGTGCAACTGATACGAATTGCTCTGGGTTTGTATCAGCAGAATTCAAAGCAGCATCTGGATCAACACTTCCTTTTAGGCAGTTTTGGCTGTTTACAAGATGTTCCACAGAGCTCATGAAGGGCTTGGTCCTTTCAGCTGTCCCCCACTAGGAGCTCTCACCCAAGTGATCTAGAAAAACCTCTGTGAGAAGCCATTTCCCTCCTTCCCGCTTGCCCTGAAACAGGCTCTTTAAAAACCTTTGCTGTTTTTAGGAGAATTGCGAGGGGATGTCAGGTACCTGAGCCACTCTGGGCTCAACACCTCCCTCCAAACCATCCCTGTCTTCAGCCATTCTCCTCCCCTGCAAGCCTGCTCAGCTCGAAACTTGCAGATCACTTTGAGAGGTGGCCCTGCCCGCCAAGCTAGAAAGTAGAGTGCTGCTTACTGAAGTGGGAGGTTGTGTGCTGCTGTAATGCCTTGGCGTATCCTCATTTCTTAGTCAGTTTAAGACTATAAGTGAATTAAATGTACAAATCCTGTAGTGTCCTTTTTATCTGTATCTTTTTGTAAGAATATACTGTAATACTAAAAAGCAAAAAAAAATTAAAGATATATTGCCCCCACTGCATCTCGGTACATTTCTTTGTAGTTGTGTTTTCTGTGCATTTTGCTGGAAAGTCTTAGAGGTGAGTTGGAGTCTGGGTGCACTCTTTTGCTAAGCTCTGGGTCTTTCTCTTTGGCCAAGAGCATGCAGCTCTTTAGGTGACACAGTCACTGCAGAGCTGGTGACAAACTTCGCAGGTTGTTCTGAGGGAACAAGCGACATGGTGGAGCACAAGCACATCCTCTCCACACCTTGGTAAAGAGCTAATCAGGAAGCCACAAGGTTACCATGTCAAACGGTCCTCTTAAAAAAAAAAACGTGTCAAGCACTCTTTCCTTGCTCTTTCAGAACAAGGTAGGGAACACAGGACTTCACTTAAAGGGGAAAAAAAATGAAGACAGTCCTGCTATCTCAGAGTCATAATCCACGTCTGGACAGAACTAGTCCAAGAGAGGAAGGGAGTGCGGGGCTGTGGCACTGGCCGTAAGCTCCCTGACCAAACCGAGCAACGTCCTGAGAGCAAGAGCCTGGCTCAGAGGAGGAGGGGGCAGAAGAAGATTACTTCAAAGGAAGGAGTTAAATAAGGCCAGCTGAAAAGAAGCCAGGAAAGCCAACATCAGGAGTGGAGCCTCCAGGGATGTGGGAGGGGAGAGAAGCTTTGACACAGAACAGCAGGGCGAGCAGGAGGCACACAACGGCTCGGGCTAATTTGTGGCTGAATCGAGGGGCATGCTGAGGAATTCCTTGGAGCTCAGGGGCACAACCTTGTTTTCATCTTCGACGCAATGTGTGCAGCACATGGATGTCCCTGTCTCTGTTAACAGAAATAGCCTGCTAACAAAATTCATCCTTAAGCCACAACTTTTATGTTCATCTTCAGCCCATCAAAGGGCAACGTTTTAACCGTGAGCTCCTGAGAAGCTCATGCCTAGCTTCGAGTGGGAGCTTTGCTGGCTGTGTAGCACTTTCCTGCAGTACCTGAGCTCCCAGGGACCCCAAACAAAGCTCCAGCTGTTGGTTCTGGCTCTCAGGTGCGAAGGGCCGTGGCAACAAGCAAAAGCAATCAGGGGAAAACTGCTTACACAGACTGGGGACCAGCAGGCAGCAGATGGGAGTTTTGACTGCTTGGTGTACGTTTGTTAAAAGGGCTTTTAGTTTTTCAGTTTTGATCTGTTTGGTTCAGACTTGGCTATGAGCCTGGCTACAAGGTGCTTGCTTTAGAGATGCAAGGGCAGAGACAAAGGGATGTTTGTGAAATCCATGCAGCACATCGGTGGCAGAGGCAGGATGAAAATGCAGGGGCATCCCTGCCTTCTCTAGCAGCTGGGTTTTAGTAGGGCAGGCCAAACCATTGCTTTTCCTTTTGCTAGAGGCAAAACCCAGTGGCATTTGAATTCTGTCTGCTTTGAACAGCCAGAGAGGTATCCTGCCAGAATCCTAGCAAGAAGATTTTTCTTTCTTCAATGTTTTGACCGGGGTTGGAACACGCAGCGAGGGGCTGGTGTTCTGCCCTGCCAGATGGGTCCAGCACAGAAGCCTCCTTCTGTCTTCCTGTTTGACATCTTCCCCACGGTCACGGAACTCCCTGCCCTTGTTATCACTGCACAGAAACAAGGTAAGTGCCTCGAGGCTTTTTCTGAGTAAAACTAGCATAGAGGTTTAGCTGGCTTGAATGACTGGGAGTGAGGAGGAAGGTAAGGGGAGCTCTTTGCTCTTGCTGGGAAGGGCTGAGGAGTTGTTACTCATTGGTTACCCTTTCTTTAACCTTTGGCTTCTGTTTAAACAAAGATGACTTTTACCTCTGCCATAGCAGACATGGAGCTTTCTGGGAGAAATCTGTTTGGCCCTTGGGGAACAGAATTCCACTGCTAGAAGAAAAAAGAAAAATTAAAGGCTTTTTTTTTCCCCCCCTCAAAGACCAAAACTTTCATTTTCAATGTTGTTGTGCTAGATTTTGGTTTTTTGTTTCATATTTCCGTAGGTAATGGACTTCTTGCTGTTTTCTCTAAGACATAGCTGCTGTTTATCTCTACTTTGGTCAGACTCTCATCAGGAGGTTAGTTCCTGCTTTCCTTTTTTTTTCCTTCTTCCTTTTTCTTTTTGTCCCTCCAGTCCTATCCCTAACCCTCCCCCCTCCCCGCCCCAGTCTCAGCATAGATTACTTAGAGAAGATGCACGTGATGCTGCTTGAGGAGCCATGTAACTCTGCTATAATGTGGGTTTTTACCTGTTTTCGGAGGTCTGCTGGTTCTGTATGAGCAACAGATTGGCAGACTGAATTTTCATACAAAATAATGATGTAAAAATGCATTAAGAAAGCAAAATGCCTTGCTCATATGTGCCTTAGAGAAATAAACTGGGTTACGATGTCAGTTTGGGGTAGCTAGTTTTAATCCTTTTGTTTGTTTCCTGCCAAGGTTTGTTTCTGCTGCTTTAAAAAAAAACAAAAACAAAAGTGTCTTTGAAAGGAAATGCAACTAGGATTCTTCCAAAGGGTTAACATTTGCTTTTTAGGGACAAGGATTTGCCCTCTTCCTTCCTATGCTTAATTAATGAGGAGGAGTTGTCTGGCTAAAAAAGCCTTTCCAGCCACGATCAAAGCACGAAAAATGTCATGAATTTATTGAGGAGTTCCAGCTCATTTTGTGCCTCTGGGCCACGGGTGGGAGTGGGAGCTGTAGGCAGCTCCCAGTGCTTGGGCTAAGGAAACCCGCTGTGGGGTGGGAAGGTCTGGGGTTTCCCACTGTGTGTGGTCACCTGGGGCAAGGAAAGGGGTCCCAGACACCCCCAGCACCTGGCCTGCCTGGGGGAACGGGGCACCCCAGAGCCTGGTCTCAGCCCTCGCCTCTGCAGTCCCGTCCTCAGGCGAGCTGCTGCCAGCTCTCTTGACCAGGGCTGCCTGGGTGTCTCCGTAGGGCTGGAGCTCAGAAGATGCTTGGGTAAATGTGAATCATTTGCTGGCATGTGCCCTCCTTTGTGTGCCCCACATACCAGTCTCTTCCATGAGATGCTGTGTGGTAGCTGCCAATATCTGTAGACTACCTTCTTTTTTGTTTTGTTTTTTTCTTTTTTCTTTCTTTTTAAATGGTGGAATTTAAAATGAGTAATTAATTGTGCTGCTGCCTCTCTCCCTCCAAGCCAACATTTCTTCCATCTTCGTGTGAGCTGGAGGGTTTGCGCTGAGCAGGAGACTTGCCTTGGGAGAGCTGCTGCATCTTTCCTACCGTGACAACACTGAACCCTGGGTCTCCAGAGGGGTCTGAAATGCTGTGATTAATTTAATGTGGGAACTCGGGAAGTGTTCTTTGAGCACCTTGTTTTAGATGTGGGGAACAGTGGTGGTGAGCCAATTCCTTGCAGGGCTCATGAAAAGCGAACATGTCTCTAATTACATTAGCTAAAAAAATAACAGCCAGAAAATGGGGAGGGGGAAGGAAGGGGGAATCGGGATAAGGACTTAATAATTTATTGCACAGTGTGAGATGTGGAAAAAGGCTTTTGTCTGGCTGAAATGTCTGTGACCAGTAGTGGTTAGGTCTGTTGTGTTACAGCAAACCTTTGCAGTCCTCTCCGCTCTTGGAGATACCATGGAAATGGCTGTTCAGAGCAGTTGCACCAACTGCTGAGGCAGCTGCAACCCAGGGAGAGCGCAAGCAGCCACGCAGAGGCTGTAGGGACCTGGGGAGCAGAGCACAAGTCAGCCCTGGAGACCGCTCCCCAAGGGGCGGGCAGGGAAGGGGAGTGCCTGTGAACTCTGCAAAGTGGCTGCCTGTCCCTGTGGAGAGCATGAGGGCTCCCTCCTCTCTGCTTTCCTTGGGGAGGCTGTAAAAGATCAGGGCGAGCTGTGATTGTCAGCTTTCTTGAGCTACTAATAGGGTCTTGTGCCTGAGGGACCTGGGAAATGGGGATACTTGCTACTCGTCTATTTTGTAAGTAAAGGATCTGCCTTGCCAGTAGCTCTGCAGGGGCAAAGCTCGTGGTTGTCATTCTCTAAAATGTCAGGTGTATTGTAAGAATTGGCTTGGAAGCCCCAGGAGATGCTACCTGAGTACTTACTTGCCTGTGGTGAACCCGCAGCTCGTGCTCTGATTATCATACTCTGCCCATGTTTGGCAATTTGTGGCTCCTGGAAAGCCAGTGGTCTGTAAATGTACCAGAAAGAGGTCTGTAGACAGTGGCTGAGGAAGGAAAAAGGTTCAAAAGCTTTTGTGCGCTCCACTGCCCACACAAGCTAGCAAACTGAATACGAGGAAAATGAATGTCCCTCTACTTCAATGAAAAATATCTTGAGCTTTGGTTATGGCATTGTGGCAGTACTGCAAAACAACAAAGATCTCCCCCCTCAAGAAGTTTAGGTGGTCACTGGATTCAACAGACAAGACATGGTGCTCTGAAGCATCTCTTTGCTACTGCACCTTCCTGTGACTGAGCAGGCCTGATGCAGGCTGTGCCTTGCTGGCTGTGGTTGGTGTGCTGTGGCCTTTGGGTGTGATGGGAACTGCCGTCTCAGCTGCTGCAGAGTCACGAGGTACTTCCAGGGGGAGAAGCAGGAATCAGCCCAGTGCTTGCCCACCCTTCGGCTCGCAGTAAGGTACTATAATAGGGCAAGAATTTCCTCAGGTAACACAGACTTTGTGTGCCCAGGCAAGTCTGGATCTGCTCTCACTTTGTAGAAGCAGCCGGTTAACCCCCAAAGGCAGATTTTTCTCCGGGTTGTCCACTCCAGGGTTTTCCTTCCTTTTGTGCTCCCAAACAGGACAACAACTCTTCAGTGCCATCCCCTGTTCTGCTGTAAACAACCATTTGCTTCTGCTCCTGGTTTGCTTCAACACCTGAACCCCGTTCACCTCCCTCTTGTGTCCCCACAGGTCCTTTTTGCCGCCGTGACCCTGTGCTTGCCTGCCTTCACAGAATCACAGAATGGTAGGGGTTGGAAGGGACCTCTGTGGGTCACCTAGTCCAACCCTCCTGCTGAAGCAGGGTCACCTACAGCAGGCTGTAGAG
>Ga0065711_1007437_pt1 | contig 27819 bp, 22 predicted proteins | sample Hoacrofraction12_FD_59098 | JGI IMG/M metagenome (GOLD analysis project Ga0065711, IMG submission 59098) | Hoatzin crop microbial communities from Cojedes, Venezuela - Epithelial fraction 12 v2 (version 2) | ecosystem: Host-associated > Birds > Digestive system > Esophagus > Crop | place...
AAGAAGTTCTTCCTCGGGTTCAGCTGGAGCTTCCTCTGCTCCAGTTTGTGCCCGGTGCCCCTTGTCCTGTCGCTGGGCACCACTGAACAGAGTCTGGCCCCATCCTCCTGACACCCACCCTGCAGATATTTATAAACATTTATTAGGTCCCCTTCTCTTTCTTTCCCTATAGCTGAAACCTCTGGTAAGAGTTTGAATGCCAAACCCTGTGTGATTTTTGTAAAATCACAGCAAGGCAAAAAGTGCCGCCGCGGTGCAAAAAGGCAGAGGTTCAGCGGTGTTTCTGTCCTGGGCAGGTCTAAGGGCCTTGAGAGCTAGCGGCAGCCGGACTGCTCGAAGCGTAAGCGAAGCGGCGCGGAGGAAGAGGCCGATTGTTGAAATGGGCAACGTAACAACAGTATTTTGCAATGAAATTGCAGTTTGCTTTTCCACTGAATTGCCAGCTTTCTGCTGGAAAAAATTTGCGTAGCGCGTTCTCAGACCTAGAACTGTAATAAATTTTCCCCTCAAATATCCACCGTTTTAACTCAAAACTTACATAAGCACCGAAGATGCAGAGCTCGGCTCTGCTGTGCCCGAAATGTGGTTTAGGGGCAGGAAGGAACCAAGCGTAGCCCGTCTGGGTATCATCTCAGAGATTTTCTGAAGTAAGGGTTAATGACTCTCGAGAGAGAAGTTGTTTAACTGCTGGTGATGTTACAGTTTTATCCCTTTTCTAGGTAGAAATCTCTGTTTCGGGAGGTTTTGTATTTTCTCCCTTGGAATTTCTGCGTTTCCCTGAACCTTTTTCCTTTAAAGAAAAAAAAAAAAGGGTGAAAGATCAAGCTGAGTATTTTTTGGCAGTGAATGTTGGAGCTTTAAATTTCTCTAAGGTAATCTCTTTTTTCTTTTTCCCCACTTGTTTTTGTAGGATGCTGTGACATCAAAACCAGTAATCCAGTTTCAAGGAAGCCAAGGGGTAAGTTTATATGTGGGTTGCCTTGGAAAGTTCTTTACTGGCTTACACCATTAATCTGAGTAAAGTATTTGCTCTGCATGTCTGTCCTGCTCCGGTGCAGAGAATGCTGCTCTGATTTCTGGAAGTGAGCGATGCGAAGTGCAGATGTGGTCCAGGAAAGAGCGTTTGCTCATTGATCGCATGGATTATCTCTATAAAAACTTTTCCCCCCCTCTTGATTTCCTAACCCTGCTAAATCTGTAGCAGTGCAAAGTGCTGCCAGCGTTGCTGATGGGGAAATTTAGTTTTATAAGGCCGTGCTGTTGGGTAGAGCAAGGAAATGGAAAGTTGGCTGGTGGCAGGGCCGTGGTGGGTGCAGCAACGCGGGGAAACGTCGCCCGTGTCCCAAGGAAACGCCGTGCCAGGCCTGGTGAGCTTGGTGCGAGGCTCTGTGCGGAGCAGTGATTTACGGTAGCAGTGCTTGGAGGCTGCTGTCGACGTACTGAAGCTTGATTTAACACGCAAGTCTAAGCAGCTGTGCAGTTTCCGTGAGTATCAGAGGGTTTTTTTATATTTAGGAGTTTTATTTCTTTAACTTCTGTTCCGATGACCGAACTCCTTCAAGATATTTATAGATGCTTGAAACTGTCTGTCAAGCCAGTTACTGACAGTGCTGAGATTTAACTGGTAGCGTTTCTGGTAAACTAATGCAACTCTCAGTGAACTTGAAAAATATCATTTATATACCTTTTAGATACAAAATGGTGTGTGTTTAACTTTGGTGCCCTGCGGAAGGCAGGGGAAGCTAATTGTTTTCAAGAATCTGAACTCAGCTGTAATAAAATAACTCCATTTTTTTGTGGTGGCACAATAAAACTTTCCAAAAGGCTTGAATGAAGTAGGCATGAAAGTCTAGCACACGTCTCCTTCCCCATGTGATATATATCACCTTGTGATGTTGGTCTCACTAATAGTCTGTAGTACGCTAACAGACTGTAGCAGGAAAGACGTGATTGTTATCATCAGTTAAGAAGAAAAATACAACCCTTTTTGTCCTGGGAAATAAATAAAAAGGAGCAATTTCCAGGTTTTTTACTTTGTTTACAATTAAACTTCCTGGAAAGCTCAGCATGAAAACCGAGATAAAACTCTGCAGCTGAAGTTTGGCAAAATTAGACATGAGTGACAAGGGAAGCTTCCAAGGGTGCGTGCTCTGTTGCTGTTAGATGGGCAAACGTCGTTATATGTCATAAAGGAGCCGAGAACACTGCGGCTGCTTTCCTTTCCCCTCATAGAGCACCTGGTGAGGATCTACAGCAACTTTTTCTGTAAAGCTGCTGAAGTTCCAGAAACGCCTCTTCTCCTACTTAATGTTCCTCCTCAAAGGAAATGTGGCAAAACGAATGGGAACAGCGTCAAAGGCTCCGCTGCCCGCGGCCGCTGTGCTCTCCTCGCAGTGGGTTTCCAGGGAGCTGATGTGGACCTGGGCATTTCAGGTTCACCAGAAGAAAACCTGTTCTCAAATGATGCAGTTCCTGATAGTCATTAAAAACGTTCTCAAACGATGCAGGTCCTTATAGTCATTAAAAACGTTCTCCAATGATGCAGTTCCTTATAGTCATTAAAAACGTTCTCCAATGATGCAGTTCCTTTTAAAAACGAAAAATAAATACTCAGTGCACGTAGTTGTGTTTGAGCCCTCAGCTTCCCGAGGAGCATGGGGTGGAGGAGCTGCCGGTGGCCGGGCTGGATGGGAGAGGAGCGCGCGGCACAGTCGCGCCCGCTGTTGCCATTTAAAGAGCGAAGCGCTGAGCCCTGCGCAGCCGCGCCGCGGCGGGTGGAGGGAGGCTGTTGGCAGCGCGGAGCTGACCTCTGCTTGCCTCGTTTTCAGCTGTTTAATTAATTGCTCTGTCAAGTAAAGGCCAAAGGTAGAGCTTTGAAGAAAGCGAGATCCAGTTCAGTTGGGGCAGATAGAAAGAGCTCTTTGTCCTTTTATGATGATTTTTACTGGGTATGACAAGAAGCGGGCAGCTGCGTAACCATCTGTTTTTAAGCGTAGTGCTCCTGTGTGTCGCGATCGTGCCCCGCTTTGAGGAAGCGACGGCAGGGCTGGAAGGGCATTCTGGGGAGCCTCCCGTCAGTTGGGCTGGGAAGAGAATTTCAGTAATTGAACGAGTTCTCAAATTCAGATGATGACATTAAAACATATTTCTTTAGCTGTTTATTTGTGGAAGACACTTTCTTCCACTACACCTTGATTCCCCAATTTGTTGCCTTCCTACTTTGCTTCCTAATAAATGTTGCTGTGGAGAAGATTTCCCATTAACTTTGGTGGGTGCTGGGTTTTGTTCGTAGCACAAATGTCATTTGTGATTTAAAGCAGCGTCCAGCGATACGGGATTTTAATAGCCTGATTTTCTGTGTCCCTCTCACAAGAGGGAGGAACTTAAAGTACTGGGTGATTGGGGAAAGCAGGACATAAGAGTTTAAAACAAGCTACTGCTTCCTTAATTTAGTTCTCTGGAGGCCTCCTGACCTGTTGAATCTCATTATTTGTGGGGCTCTTAACTGAATGTGTCCATGGCTTTTTTGCCTGTTCCCAGTGTTGGCCTGATGAGTGCTGTCAGGGATATTCCCAGCTTCTAATACACAGAAAAAACAACTTTCATGTTTAATACTCTAATTAAACTGAGAAGGGAATTGGCCAGGAGTGAAACCCAGGGTCGGCAAGGTGGCAGCTCTGTCAGCCAGGTGCTGCAGGGAGGACGATGTCGGTGGTTCAAGCCAAGAATAAAGTGGCTGTTTCGGTGACGGAGGACGAAACCTCTTGCGTGAGCCTGGTCTGCACAGAGTCTCACCAGAGTTTCTATAAACCGTGGGCTGCAAATGATCTGTGCCTCGGGATGCATTTCTCTGCGCCAGTGCTAGTCTCGTTAATTACTTTTTCAGTGCAATAATCTGTGTAATAATCAGAATTTCAATAGTAGTAACTAGGTCGTAATTAGCAGAGCGTTACTTGCTTTGAGGTGCTAAAGTGGGACTGTCTGGATATTCCCTAGCAGCAGCATCTGTTCGTTGCTTTCTCATCATGAACTGGATTTTCTTGGATAGTTTTGTAATTTTATCTGGAGTTTGGAGCGTTTTGCTTCTTCCAGCGTGCATATAATGAGAATTTAGGGGCTTCAGTGGTGGAAATGGTGGTAGTTGGAGTGCGCAACTCTGCAAGCACGGCTGAAGCTGGCTCTGTTTCGGTAGAAGCCTGGGCAGAATGAGAGATCAGGTTGGGTTAAATCTGCAGGTGTTTACTGGCGGGGGGGGAAGGGGGACACCTGAGGTTGGGGGAGTAGGGAAAGAACTAAAATGGGGGGGAAAAACCCAACCCTTCAGGTGCCAAATACGTGTATGGACATGCAGCTTTCTCAAATACGGCTGTTAGGAACAAAACGTCTTAACTTGACGTGATTGGAAAAGATGACGTTTCCCCCGGTTTCTTGGGATGAACTTGTGCTGGTATTAATAGAGGAAGGTGAAATTGCCGCTCAGAATGAGCTGTACACAGATGAATATTACTTGAAAGAAAAAAAAGAGAAGTCACATCTGTACTGAGCTATTTTTAAGTGTCTATGGTTACTGGTGTAATACCAGCACCAAAATTAGGGCTCCCTCAAAGCAGTTACCATGCTGCTTTGGTGGCTTGAGAAACCTTCTGTTTCAGCTAAAAATAATTGCTAGATAACGGGCAGTTTGCATACGCTACACTTTTCAGTACTGGAACGAGCAGCGTTTAACGCTGAAGTGCCTCTCGCTCCGGTCTCCTTCCACGTCCTGCGAAGAAGCTGCAGAAACTCTGCAAAAACGCCAAAATCGAGGCTCTCAGAGCAGCCTTTTTTTAACACTGGTGACTGAGGAGCAAGAGGCGAGGTATTTTAGCGTGTGAATAGCTGATTTGGTCGCATCCTCCAGGTTTTATTTCACAAGGCCGTCGGGCGCAGCACAGCTCGCTCCCCCAGCGCAGACCCGCGGCATCGACCCGCTCGCTCCGGTGCCGGCTGTGAAACACCCCCACTCCGCTGTCTGCAGAGCTGTGTGCGTGTCCTCAGCTCGCTCGGAAAGCAGAAGAGAATTCTGTTCGTTGTGGATGGGTCTGGGGCAGATGAAGGGCTCCCGGCTGCGGCGCGGGTTTGGCAGGGGAGAGACCGGGGCTCCGCTGCCGAGGGTCAGCGCTGCCCGGCAGCGCCCAGATCGCCACCAAATTACTCGGGGTATTTTTAGATCCGGATCCCGGGACTGCGTGGGGGATGACTTGCCCTTCTGTGTCGCTCCAGTCTGGGTTTCTCAGCTTGCCGCGTTGAAAGAAGGGAAGTCTGTTTTGCGGCCGGGCTGGGGGGGATCGCTGGTCTTCGCAGCCGGCAAATGGAAAATGCTGCCCTGGCCCGGCTCGCTGCAGGTCACACAAGCGTTCCTTGCCGGTTCTGAGAACGTCCCTGTGTTTTAGCAAAGTGGCACAGATGCACTGGGTTTGCAGGCTGCTGTAGACATCTGAGGTCAAAGGGAAACCACCCAGAAACCCTTCTGTGATATTTTCTGGAGCACAGTCATAGGTGGATGCCGCGAGGTGGTTTGCTAGGCGTATATATTTTATGCATGTATGTGGCGGTCTGGGTAAATATAAATCTGTGTGGTAGAGTGTAGCCTAAAATAGGTTGAAGCTGATGTTCCTTCTGTCTCATTTTCTGGAAGCCATCTTAATTATCAAACGTTGATGTGATAGCAGAGCTCGGATGCCGAGATTTATGTTGGATCTTGAACGCAGAGGGGAAACAGTTTCCCTTTTGAAAAATGAATGGCTGGGGGGACAAAAACGATGCAGATTGCTGTAGAGTTGTCTGCAGAACCCACTCAATGCTTGATTAAATATTTAATTTAGCAGCAGCGTCACACTCTACTGTGAGCCATGAAATTTCGTTATGGAATTATAATCACTTAAAAAAGAGTAAGCATGCTACCTAGTGACCTGGCTTGCGCTATGTTTAGTGCTGGATCACTAATTCTGAACAAACAAGTCTCAAGTACTTTAAATTGAATATAAACAGTGCTAGCAAGTCTGTTTTGAGCCTGAATCAGTGGAATTGGGTCAGATTCCTAGAACAAGATTATTGTGGGCTCTGCTTGGGAAGGCAGCAAGCTGCCAGCTCAGATCCATGTTCTGTTGCAGGCGTAGCTGTCTCTGTAGCTGTTCTTCACATCTGTCTGCCTCCCTTACCTTAGCTTCTCAGTGCATACGATTTTGCTACCTTGAATCCTTCTTGTAGCTTCTTGCTCTTCCTAGTCTCCTGTGAGCACTCCATATGCTTTACCTCTAGTAGGCTGAAAAATGGCTAAAAGCATAGTGACTGCAGAAAAATTGAATTTTGTGTTAGTGTGGGCTACCCGAGTGACCAATATTTTTCTCCTTCTAAACAGCATATCGCAATTCCCAGGCCTGATCGACCTACGGAAGTACGGACTTTCACATTTTATCTTTCAAATATTGGCAAGGACAGCCCCCAAGGGAGTTTTGACTGCATCCAGCAGTATGTATCTAGGTGAGTGGTACAGCAAAAGAAAATCTAGCCTGCCTTTTAATGCCTTCTGTAGAATCTTATTCCCTAACAAACCTGAACAAAACTTGGTACGTGCTCTTTCTTTTTGGAGTCTTTCTAACCTGTTTGCGTGTGTGTATTTGGGTTAGGAGGCCCTCACAGAAGAATCTGTTTGCCTCTCAGCTTTTTTTTGTCCCCTCCTGTTGTTTAGACAATGAACCTCAGTTATTCACCAGTGACAGAGATGGGCCCATTTGCAGTGTCGGGAGTATCTTTTCCATCTCTTTTCTTTTGCAGCAATGGCAACATCCATTTGGATTGCCTCGGAAGCATACAGGATAAAATCACCGTGTGTGCTACTGATGATTCCTACCAGAAGGCAAGGCAAAGCATGGCGCAGGCGGAGGAGGAGACTCGCAGCCGGAGCGCGATAGTCATTAAACCTGGGGGGAGATACGTAGGTAAGCAGCGGCTCGGTTTGGGGGGGCTGTAATGCTGACACTTGTTTGGCTTGACAGTGAAAGTCTTGAAGAAGTACCCAGTAGTTCATGTGCGTGTCTGATTTATTAGGGGGCTACCCTCCTTGTCTTGTGACTTCTTGATGGCTTCCATCTCACCGTAGAGCATGTGTGGCGGTGTTCGCGTGGCCTCGGAGGATTGTCTGCGTGCGGTCGCATCGCTCTCTGGCATCGTTTTGTATTTGTTATGCAGAGATGCTGAGAGCGTGCTGCTGATCCATCAGAAGTGTCTGTGCTCCTAGCCAAGTCAGCTAAAACGTAGCTCCGCTGTTGCCACACATCTGGCGCGTGCCTGCGCTGGAGACCGTAACGTGCAGCATCTAGGACGCAGAGAGCAGGGCCCTTGTGTTAATAAGCAAAGAGACTAAAGCAGTGCTGCTGACTGCAGCCTTGAACAAACCATCTTACTGTGACAGTGAAAGGAGGATCTTAGGAGAGGAAATAAAACTGTGGCAAACGTCAGTGGGCTCCGGGAGGAGCCTGCAGAGACCTAGCTCTGGGCTTAGGTCCCTGCCTAACCTCAGTCTGGTCACAAACTTAGGGCACAAAGATTAACCAGAAAGTGGAGGGATATTTTTTTTTTGAGCCAGCTGTTTTTTCTGCAGCCCACGTGCTCTGTACCCAGTTTCTTCTCAGAGGATGTCTGTGATGAGAACGGTGAGTTGCAAAACGTAGAACTGACCCTGACTCATTGTTTTGTCAGCCAAGTGCTCAAAGCTGAGAAGTAAGATAGTAATCAGGAAGGAAATGCATTGATTTCCTGTAGACTAGAAGATGATTTTGTTTAGCTTATATTTGAGAACATTACAGTAAGTGGATGAAGTTGTTAAGCTTGTGAGGGAGAAGATTCTCAAAGCAAATTGCTTCCCGGAAAGGCAGAGCAAAACTTTTGATTTAAAAATACTCTCGCTAAAACGTTTGCTGCTCTGAAATGGAGGTACAACGATGTAAAAAGCCGTGGAGTGCACGCCGCAAATAGAAGTCGTCAGTGTTTGAGTCGGGAGGAAAGCACCGGTCCAAGAAGGAAGAGCCTGGGCAGGGACAGTCCTCTGGCGGGATAGGCACGGGTTTGGTGTGCCGGCACCATCGGCTGATTCACTGGCAGGCTGGTCTGGAGAGGGAAGGCTGGCTCTCCCATTGCCAGGAGAACACGGAGCTCAGCGCTTCAGCGTCAGTGGAATCGTTCCGGGCGGCTCAGATGTGGAAGCATTTATATGAAATGTTGAAATTGGAGATCAACAGAGCAGTATAGATGTGCACTAACACTCGAATGACTATATGTGTATGTAAAGTGATAGCTGACGTGTCTGCAGGGGATGTGTGTGCTTACACATACACTAAATGTGTGTGTAGACATCTCTATATATGCACGTGTATAAATATTTTAAAAGACTTTGTGTTCTGGCTTAACTTAGTTTTTTCTTTTCCTATCATTGCGCACTTTGGCTTCAGCCTGGAGTGGAAATGTCCCACTGTGTGTTTGCTGTTCATGACCTGGCAGGAGTTAAGGGAGTTCTAGAAAGCTGACGAATCTTCTCTTGTCCCATTTCTGGAAATGAAGTCCAGCTGACCTCTGAATTTTGGGATGTTGAACATGTGAATTGTTGTTTTTCTCCCTCTCGTCTTAACTGAGCCCTGCCGATGGTGGGTCGTACTTACTTGCATCAGCATGGTGCGTAATAAAAAGCCAGGAAATGGGGACTCAGTTATGCAATCTACATTTCAGTAAAATAAACACTGCAGACAATCACCAGTATCTTCAGCTGAGTCGGTTGAAAACATTGCTTCCTAGCAGTGGAGAATTGCCGTGCCGAAAGAAACCTCCAGAATTCTTGCAGTAAATGCTGGGTGTTGTTTGTCCTAGTGAAGGTCACTTTCTTGAACCGAAGCGATTACTGACTGCATCTCCATGTTTTAGACCTTGGAACCTACAAGTTTTCTGGTTTTGATTTGCTGGGTTTGCGTTGGTAGCGGGAACCTGGCTTTGTGACCTGTTTCTGTATTCAAAATAGTAAAATTCTTTGATTTGTGCTTTAGTAAGCGATGTGGGACTTGTGTGAGGGTTCTAGTTTTTTCAGTAGGAATGGGAAAAATTAATTCTTTTAAAATGCTGTCAGAAACCAAGAACCACATTTGGGATGGAGTTGAGGAAGCTGCCTCTGAGGGCTTGAGATGAACTTTTGAGACGGCTTTATGTTCTCACGTGTATGTAAATGTAATTGGAGGGCGAAGTGGTTTTACTACAATGTGGAAGGGGTTATTCTCTTAGAATAGAGAGCACACTAATGAATAGGCTAATGTATCTGTTCGACCCCATTCATGGGGCTGTGTTTGGCAGGGGGAAGGGAGGTGGACCCAGCCCCATAAAGTTCCTATTGTTCTAAAAGCAGAAACATCTGCTGGAGTCGCGTTTTTGCTGAGATCAGCAGCAGGGAGCCGCTCGTTGACCAGTTCTGGTCTTTCCACTCCATATTTCGACTCTTCTACATAATAATGCAGAATTTTCTTCTCATAGGGAGGGAAAAAATGGTTAGATTAACCGTGGGGATAGATGCTCTTGGGATAAATGAAAAGCTGGCAAACAAAGAGAGCTTTATGTAACCTTGCAGCCAATAGTACTCAGGTTTCCAGAGCTTGGTGTTGCTGTTTACTTGTTTCAAGCTTGTCACAAATCATAAAACTCATGGGATACTCATTCCGGCGGTGTGTTGGAACGGATGGGGTGTGCTGGTTGTGTTTGTCCTTCCTTGTCATCTTCTGGCACGTCCGATGGTGTAATGAACTCCATATACGTGTTGACAGCCACTGGCCTTTGCAAGGTGACTGCTGCAGTTCACTGTTCTCGTCTCATTTTAGGCAAAAAGGTTCAGGTGCGCAAACCTGCGCCAGGAGCTTCTGATGCTGTTCCCTCCAGGAAGCGCCCAACGCCAGTCAACCTTGCCAGTGCAATAAAGAGAGGCAATAGTGCGATTTCTCAGAGACCCTTCAAGGACAGGGTTGTGCACTTACTGGCACTAAAGCCTTATAAGAAACCCGAACTTATTCTCAGATTGCAGAAGGATGGACTTTCTCAGCAGGACAAGGATTTGCTGGACAACCTTCTGCAGCAGGTTTGTACTCTGATGAAGGCAACAATTTAGGTGAAGGGAAATGTCTTCTCAGGACNGGAGTACCTGCTGTGTTAGTCNGAACGTAACCTGTGTGTCTCCGAGCTGCAGCTGAATGTTTCTCTAAGGGCNGTATCNGACAGAAGTNTGCAGTTTGTGTTACTGTTCTGCTGGCGATAGCAGAAGCCTCTTGTGTGTACCCCTGGGTTTAGGGGTGTGCAGCTGAGCCGGATGATTTCGGCTCACCGGATCAGTCACTTAAGAGGAACACATTTGGTTGGTCGTGGGGACAGTTGTCTAACGGAGGGTCTATGAGCTGTTTGATTTGTTCTCACCTGTACATCTATTCCGTATATTTTTATTAACATGGACATAAAGGAGCACATTCTGTATCAATATGTGTAAGGAAAAAATGTGTCCCTCTCTGCTGAGCTTTACATCTTTGTACTGTTCAGCCCCGTGCCTTTCCTGCTTAGGTGTGAAGATCGTGCAGCTTCTTGCTAAGCACGTTGTTTGTATGTCAAGTGTGAAAGCTGTCTCCAAGCTGAATCAGTTCTTGACACTTTGAGTCATGCTGAAGGTGCCATTTTAGGAATTGCAGTAAATACCTTTTATTGCTCGCAAAGTGCAAAACGCATCATGGATATTTACATAAATGCTGCAGCTGCCCTCTTCTGTGTTGGATTTTCTTTTTTTTCTTTAACTCCTTTCCGTAGCTGAAAAGAACGAGCCGGTGAGGAGTTCGTTTGCCCAAGGGCAAGTCTCCTTGAAAATGGAGTTATTGCTGGCACAACTTGCTCCTTCCCTAGATTTTCATCCTGTAGCCCTTAATTTTCCACTGGTTCCAGAATTCTTTTGAGCACCCTTTTGAATGCTATCAATAGGTTTAATACTAGAAATACTGTTTCTGATAATCACCTTTTATTGCTGCTCTCACAAACCCCTAGCAGGTAAGTGGTGTGTTCGGCAGTGCCCAGAGCGTCAGCCTGGCTGGGCCAAACGCTGATTTGGCTGTAAATGTGTTGCCCGTAAACCTGGTCTCCTTTCAGCGCTGCCAGGGCTCCCATCCACAGGCGGACACAGATAAGCTAAAAATTACCGGCTGCGTTAAGGCGACATGTCTAAATACGTCTAGGTGTGGGTTTCGTTGTACTCCTGCATCTCTCCTAGGACTCTGTGTTCCTGCTGGCCTTTTTGCCTCATTTTGCAAGGTTTCTATTTTTGGGAGGCCTGGGGTGGAGCTTGCGGAATCCCACAGCAGCAAAACAAGGAGGTAGCAGCTCTCAGCCTGCGCGTGGAGAGGATCGGAGCGGTTCTGCCGGGGCGACAGGCCCTGCCGAGCAGCGCGTCTCCCGCTGTCAGGGCAGGAACCGGGGAGATGCGCGGAGAGCTTTTGAGAGAGAACCTGGCTTTGCTTTTGTCTCTTGGGCGTGTTTACTGGGATATCTCAGTGTAAAACACAGCTCGAATTCTTCCTGTGTTTTGGCTCAGGGTTTTGGAAAGCTGACAGAACTGAAAGGAAAAACAAAGCGTTCGTCGTGTAAACTGATAACTGTGCTTTCTATTTTTCGCTTATCAGGAGAGCTTTGCTGTATTAGTTCTGCAGCTTTTTGCTTTTAAATTCATAGGTTTTTTTAATATTGGGTCATAGTTTCCCAAAAGCAGAAGAATTTAACAGCATCTTCAGTTAATTCAAGACTTTCCACTCCTTCGCCTGCTTTTCTGAGGCTTTCTGCTGCGTGGATAATGGAAGCTCGTAAGCACAGCCCTCTCCGGAATGGAGCGAGCAGTGGAGACCGTTAATCCTGAACAGACGCACGGTATCTCCGCCGGCTGCATTGGAGCCCCTTCCCGTTCCAGGTGTAACGCAGCTGCCAAGCCGAGTGGCTAAAGCAGGGGCTCTGGGCTGCAGACCTGGGCTCTGCCAGTCTGCCAGCCTGGCTGCAGGCAGAGCGTTTGGCATCTCTGCCTCCGTAGCCCTTTTATCAAAGCAAATTTAAGGCTTTGTTTTCTTCTGAAGCTTGCAGTGCTCTAGAATCACCTAAGAAGAGTTCACTAAGGCAGTACCTGTGAAATCTCAGCTGGGGCTTTTGGCTTTGTGTTACCGGTGTATTTTTCAGATGTGTAACCAGCAGCAAGAAGTTAAATTTTCAGTCGAGCTGCGGAAAGACTGGTTAAAGTGGGATAACTCTTAACAAGTTGTTTCCATTCTAATACAGCTCTGCCAGTTCCATCAGTGTTTCCTATCCGTGTAGGCACCGTGCAGAGTTCTGTGGGGAAACCACACGTGATAGAATTGGATAAAACATCACAAAGCTTGTCACACCAGTGTACCGAGCGAACTGCAGCACATGTTTTGGGTGCAGTGCTTTATGGTAAAGCCCTGGGTTGGAAGCTGGCAATCACAGATTTTCTTCTTGCCCTGAAGTAGTCCTTGCAAAAGTTCTGCTCCGTGAAATCCAGCAGATGATCCTAACGCACCCAACCGCACGGTGTAATCTGCAAGCCCCCAGCGCGTTGTATCTGCGAGGCGTTTGCTTCCCTGCTCCTTGAGAAAGCAGCTTTCTATCGCCTGCTTCGCTGGCTTGGCAGTGAGAAGTTATCTTCTGGCAATTGTTAACCAAGCTATCGCTGCACGAGTTCCGCTATCAGCTAACGAACTGCTCCATTTGAGCTGTCGGCCAGGTGCGAGAAGTGAATTTGCCCGTTCCCACTAGGGTTTATTTCCAAATATTTCCATAACCTGATGTTGTACTGTTCCAGAGTATCCAAACTGAATAATCTGTGTAGATATCACTTGTTTCTCAGTAAATTGGACAGGCCTTGGAAACCCATAATAAACAGTTGCAAGGACAAGGCAAAAGGAAAGGCACAGTTTGATTAAATAATTAGGAAACGAAGTAGAAAAAGTCTCTGTTTNTCTGACACTACTAACTGCTGCAAAGTCTGCTGAGAGTTTGCCTACATCTTGGATCTCTCGTTAAAACGAGTGAGAAAACTAAACTCTAACAGTTTTTTGCAAATTACTTCTGTTTCAGGTGGCAAATTTGAGTGCCAAGGACAGCACTTTCACGTTGAAAGACTGTGTGTACAAAGACGTGCAGAAGGACTGGCCTGGCTACTCTGAAGGAGATCAACAGTTGCTGAAGAGGATACTTGTTCGGTAATTATTCCATCTTCTCTGTAAGGTCGTCTGGAGCTTGAAAATGCAGGGCCAGGTCAGTCGCTATAAATCAGGGTAACTGAAGTCGGTAGAACGATGGTAAGTTGAGTGTTTGACTTATATTAACATCAGGTAAATCTGTTTATCATCCAGGCAGCCGTAGAAGTTGGCTAAACTCGAATATCGAAGTGAATGCACTCTTCGGATCCTCCTGGGTTGCCTTTTAAATCACTGTACTAAAAGCTAGGGGAAAAACCTGGACGGGGAAGAAAAGCTGTTACAGTTGAAAGTTAATGGATCAAGGCGAAGGTGTCCGGCTCAGCTCGCCATTGAAACTCTCCTGTCCTCTTTCCGTATCTTCTCGTACGTGGCTTCCTGTGCAGACTGCTGCGTTTGTTCGAGGCAAGGAGGGAGACGTTGCTGCGCAGCCGCGTCCCCCGGCTGTCCTGCTCGCTGCTGCTGTGCTCCGTTGCTGGGGGTGTCCCTCCTGAGCTGGTGGCTTTGGAGACTTGGCCGCTTCATTTCTGTTGCGTTATTTGGGTGTTTGTGTACTGTGGTTTTCTTGTGTTGCAAATTCTGTTACTGTCAAAGCCACCCTGCCAGATTAAGATTTGGTTGAGGTGAGGGATGCAAAAAAACGTGAGGCGGTTCTGTAGAGAGAAGTCCCCTAAAGCTGGTTGTCCTGCTGCCTGTACAGCCTAATCCCAAGGATCACTTGTTCTCACGTTCCTTCCTGAAAACAGCCCGGAACAGAGTTAGTTGAGACGATAACTTGGGCTCACTCGTCGCTGAAGACTTTCCTCTACAGATATTTTACCTTAGGTGAAGCCTCCAAGCTCGGCAGCTCTTGGCTGGCAGGCGGCAGGGAAAGAGAACGTGGCTCCCAGGTTTCTAAAGGAGAATTCTGCTCCGAGTGTTTTTATTTCCCCTTCTGGGTTTTTGGTGTGTTTGTACTGACTTGGTACAGATTTTGTAATGCACACACAGATTTTACTTGACTTGTTTTGGAGACTTAATTTATTGCGGGTTTGGTGAAGATTGGGTAGAGCATGCTCTCTTTGAACGGTTTCCGTGATCTGAAAGCACACTTGGCTTGGAGATGAGACTTTGTTAAACCAACAGAAACCTGCACTTAAAGTGCTTTGGCGTGCCGAAGAAAAATCAAACTCGTTTAAATGGCCTTGATGTTGAATTGTAATTAAATGGAAAAATACAACTGCCATGCAATCTTTATGGCTTTCCAAAAAGTTAATTTCTCCCTGTAGAAAGCAATGTTTACTACTTTTTCTAGAATTGTGGCATTCAGTTATGCGAAAGTCTAAAAATAGACCTTGGAAAGGATGTATTCAACTGTACAAACAAAGCCCCGCTCAGGCAGTGCAGGTAATGAGGCTACAGAATGGAAAAAACATCTCGGGCTGAAGACAGTAGAAAAACATTCACAAAAAGGACGCAGGCACCAGACGCAGGACTCTGCGTAGCCGGCGGTGGCAGTCTGCGTGGTTGCCTGGATCCAGCCAATTGCCGAGTGTCCTCTCGGCTTTCGGGTCCCGTTGCCACTCGATGGGTCAGTGGCTGCACTAATGAGCACATCTGCAAATATTAAAGCTGTATCTAACAGGGCCCCTGCTAGACTAACTCATTTTTCCGCATGTTTTTTGTGTTTTCCATCCTTCTTTCACCATTGTGGTGAAATGTTTTTCCTCTGTGACAAGGGCCGCTGGATTGAAAGTAGTCATCTTTCATTCACTTTTTTTAAATCCATAATTAACATGTTAGGAGATGTGGCAAGGTTGCTCAGGCTAGTCAGACGGCATCCGAACAGCCACTTTCACTGCGGTGTTTATGGAATATCACTGTTCCCCTTCCTGTTTTCACAGTCTCCGAGTACTTTTCTGGAGCTGGTCTGTGGCTGTCGAGATTGTTCTCACTAAAATTAAACAAAGCAGCGACGGAAGCCAGAGTGGTGGTGGAACTGCAGACGTCTCACTGTCGCTGCGACACCGCCAAAGGTTCAAGCGCAGGTTAAAGTAAAATCTAGTAAAAGTCGTGGGCTCTGTCTCGGAAATAATCTTCCCAGTGTTTGAAAAATATGTGTGTGCTTTAAATCCGATTATAGCCTCTTGTGGAGGAATTTAGACGTTGGTTATTTGGGCTGTGCAGCTGGTGACAGAATGACTGCAGGGCTAGTTTATTAAAACCTTTAACCCTGAATTTTATTTTTTTTTCCCAACTTGACAGCTGCAACTTGATGCAACAGTAGTTTTTGCTGGGTGATTAATATACGGGCAATCTGGCTGGTGCCAGAAGAGCAGGGCAAAGCTGGGGCGCTGTGAAACTTCACGCTGAGACCTAGAGAGCCCCTTGGGCGGCGGGGAGCGGAGATACCCGGCGTGAATGTGAATTAACACCCTTACGTGATCAGAATGACTTGCCTCGTACTTTTTTTTCTGCTACAAGAGGTTTCTATTGTTTGTCGAATACCGCAAATACAGACCAGAGTAGCACTGCTGTGCATGATGCAACTTAAAAGTCTGATTATGAAGCCCTAAATGTAAATCCTAGTGGACCAATAACACCGTAACAGCTCCTGTTATAATTCGGCTTTTCCTGGGCCCAGAGGGGCTTGCTCTGAAAGAGGACTGCTGGTCCTGTTAAATGTTGGTTTAATGGTGATAGTGAGTGGGAGAACTTACTCCTCAACATCTGAACTTGAGTTTCAGCCCCTCTTCAGTGTGCTTGCTTTCTGAATTTTCTTGTGAAGCCAATTTTAACTGGGTGAGACAAACAGCAGTAATTAGTTTAGCTACTGTCTTGCTTATTAAGCTGTATTCAAGCAGTAGGTAGAGTATATACATCCCATACACCGTAAAGTTAAATGCCAGCTTTTACTAATCTGCGTATGGGCCATTTTTCTAAGGTTGTAATTAATTTCTTGTAATACTTATGTCACCAGCTCGAGAGAAAAGAGGTAAAACTGTCAGAAAATAAGTTCCATTCTTGGTAGGAAATCCTCTGGTGTGTGTGATAGTTCAGCCTGCCACCTCCCTCCCGGCCACAACTCCGGCAGTCAGCCCAAGGTGTTACCTCCATTCGTGGAGAAGATCATGGGAGGGCAAGAAAGAGAGAAGCAATTACCATATGTTCTTGATGGATATTTTCCTGTAGTAGTTTCTACTTCCTAGATTTTGTCCAAGGTCGAAACTGTATGTGCCTGAACGAGCTACTTTCATGGCATCTTCAAGCAGTCAGGATTTGAGCCCACCAAAAGGCTCTTTGCTCTGCAGGAAGATCTGAAATACCATCTGTTGGCTTGTCAAGCACGGCGTTTGAACAGCCCTGAATTCTGTCTTTCAGGAAACTCTGTCAGCCGCAGAACAGTAGCGGTTTTCAAGGAGAAGCGCCTTCCCTGAGTCCACCAAAAGACAATGTGAACTCCAGCTCTCCTCCTCAGGTAGGCGATCCCTCTGCAAGGGCGTTGGGGCTGGTTTGCGCAGAGCCAGCGGTTGGTGGAGTTGGTTGCTGACCGTAGGTCCAGGCTGAGCCGTTCAGCCTGTCTGCACGCTGTAATCACCTGCTGCCGGAGGCTGTCGGGTCAATAGGTTGTTGGGGGTTTTTTTCTGTTTTATTAAGTTAGAGTCTAATTCTGGGTTTCCTCAGCATCTGTTTCTCCTCTGGATGTGGTTCAGTGACGGCCTATGGGGAGGATCTCTGACGGTCTGTCTTAGGTTTAGATTTAAGGGCTCTATTTTTCGCACAGTGCCTACATCCCTGTTGGAGTTCCTGGGAGAATGGAGCTTGTGTTTTACTCATTACTAATAATTGACTGGAACGAAGCAGTAATAAGCAGCTCCCAAACACAGCTGAGTTATTAAAAACCTTGACCTTTTGCAACCTAATTGCCGTGACAGATCAGGGGCAGGTTGGTCTGCTCTGTGATTTGTTGAGATGCCAGCGCACGGAGCTGTGAAAAGCACGTTTTAGCTGTTTTTGCATGATAGTAAACTGCGAGGGAGCTGCATTTGCTTGTGTGTCAAGCAGTGTCTGTCCCCACTCTTGGTATCTCCTAGCGCAGACGTTTCTTGCTAGCATTGTGAAATGCCGGCTTCCTTTTGCTGCTGTGGGTCAGCCCAGACAAGTTCAGCATTTATTCTCCTCCTGCCAATGGAATGTGTAATGCCTACTTGTCTGGACAGACGCACTGAGGATTAGTGGCAAAGAATATTAGCAGATAAAGAAATTACGTGCTTTCTGGCAATGAGAGGGAGGCAATTCTCTATTGAGAAGAAGAACTGTGCAACTTGTTTGCCAGGTAGCTAATTCCAAATCCTCTCCTGCTCTGCTGTGGGCATGTTCCTGTTGAAAAAAGAATGATCCCCTTCGTTTGAGTTAGCTTGGAAAGATGCAGTGCTGTCAAGAGGCTGGTCTTGTGTTATCTTAACCTGATTCTGAAAAAATACAGGTTAAAAAATCATCTCACTTCTGGCTGCGCGTCTTTTGATAGGCACAAAGGTCTTAGGGGTTGGTTTGGGTCTCTTGGGATGCCCCAGTCAAAACTTTGGGTGGTTGGTTGGTTTGGGCCTGGAAGAGGCTAGTGAAACAGGGGCAACCAACGGAACATGGGATGCAGATGTTTCCAGCGGTGCCTCTAACGTGGATTGTGTCAGGCAGCAAACCACAGACAGCTTTTTGTTGTAAGCCATCATTTTTTTGATACTCTATAGCTGTAATTCTATTTAGAGAAGAGGTGCCTGCTAATAGTTGCAGTCCCAGCAGAGGACTGGGCTTTGGTAATCTGGAATGCAAAATGTTTTGGGGAAGTTCAGTTGTAGAATGAAGGCAAAAGAAGGAGGAGGGCCTGGTGATTCTGAGGAAGCGCGGCAGAGCAGGTATTGCATGCAGATACCACCTGGTAGCCAAAGAGGTGAAGCTGGTGTGAAGCTGGCGTTTGTCACCTTTAGAGAAAGGATAGCGAGAGATGGCAGCGCTTCGATCTGTCACCCGTTCTCCGACCTGTAGCCAGAGTGAGTGGCCCCTGCTTCTGGGAGATGGACGCTGGTTGTGCTCTGCCGGGAAGGCAGGCAGTGAGGTTGCAGAGCCGGTTGGACTTGCTGTCCTTGCCCCTTGAGCGCTGTGAGCAGCTCCTCTTCGTGATTCCCTTGGCAGGTGGAAAGCAGGATTCCTGCCACTGAGCAGTGTCCTTGAGACCCCCGGAGTTAGCAAAGAGAAATAATAACTGGGGGGAAAGCAGTGAACTGGTGGCTCTGTGACAAAGCAGCCATGCATCCAGCTACGCTGCTGCGTTTGCAGATTTCCGTTCGCAAATGCATCGCAGTCCTGCCTTAAACATAAAGAAAGCAATGAAATATCTGAAAGAAATAACCAGAACTAGCGCTTGCTTTCCTCTGGGCACTAAATAATCTTCCCTCGGTGTTTCTGCAGCCCTGTGCTGCCAGGCAGGCACGTAGGGCTGCGCTGATGGCTGTCCGAGGTAATTCTGGCTGCCTCGGGCTGGGCTCGGCCCGGCAGCCGTAGTTGTGGCTCTGCGCCGAGCTCTTCGTTCTGCTGACCGACGGCTGGGCTCTTCCACGGTGCGGCATCCCCGGGCTGACCCGCAGTCTGCAGGCACAGAGCTGCGCCCAGCCCGGCCTCTGCCTGGCCAGGAAGGGCTGATGGGGACAGGCAGGAACCACTGCTGGTTTAAAAAAGGGACACTCAGGCCACGCTGGCCCGTGTGATGTGGCTTTTAAAACTGCTGCAAGTGTCCTGTTTTGCTTTAAATTCCGAGAATTTAACAGTTGACAATTTCTTAACGTCATCTGGGAAATGCCCCTTGCTTGAGAAGAGGAAGGAGTGGTATCGCTGACCGCAGAGCTGGTAAAATCGGTTGGGAATGAAATGGAGAACTTGTGACCCCCTCCCTGCTCCAGAGGTCGGAGCACATCTTCCCTGCCCGGGGACTCTGAGATGCTCCGAGTGTCATGCCACAGCCAGAAGCGAGGATGGGTGCTTTCGTGGTGGTTTCCATTCTCTGCTGAGTGGCTGGGCCCGGGGAGGGTGAAGGACAGGGGTTTGCTTCTCAAAGGCTGGGTTTGCGATGAGGTGCAGTGAGAGCAGGCCGGGTTGCGTGGCCTGACCATGCACAGAGCAGGAGATCAGTAATTGCTGGTGCGGTGGTGGGTTGCTCTTAAGCTTTCCCACTGATCCGTGGGCTCCAGAGCAGCTGTTGGGATTGTCAGGAAGCAGCTTGGGATGGATCAGCTGCTGTAGGACCTGGTGGTCCTGGAGTCTGTCCGGGACCAGCCCGTGTCCAGGACTGGCCTCGGAGCAGGGACACTTGGTGGCAGCTCCCGTTGATAGCAGGGCTCCCTGTCTGGGGATGCTGCCTCGGTCTCTGGTGTTGCACCACCACCTAGTGGCAACAGCACCCGCAGTTCCAGACTTCAAGATTGGTTTTTTTCTGTTTTCCTCCCCAGAAACGATCCCAGCCTCTGGAGTTTATCGATCCGCTGGCCAACAAAAAGCCCAGGATCTCGCATTTGGCTCACAGAACTCAGCCCACTTTCAACGGGAAACTGAATTCCTCCAACGGGAAGGATGCCCCTGCCCCTGCCCTGCCGCCGGCTCTCCCGGAGTCGGTGAGCTCCAGCTCCAGCCTCCCGGTGCTGGAGCTGCCGAGGCCTCACGATCCCCTTTCGGATGTCAGCAACGACCTGACTCACAACGGCAGAGACTGTGAGAACGCGGAGACGGCTGACAGACTGACTCATCCTTTGTCAACAGACTGTCCCCAAACGAGCAAGCACAATTGCAGCTCGTATGTAAAAACCAAGAAAAAATCCAAAAAGCACAAAGACAAGGAGAAGGAGAGAAAGGAGAAGAAAAGTGAAGAGAAATGCAAAGAGGAGAAGCAGGACTGTGAAGTAATAAAAAACGCTGACTTAGTTAGTGTTCCCCAGGAGCAGGTCACAGGTATGTACGGTCCAAGACACCCTCCTGTACGGCTTGTGCCGAGATAATATTGGTGTCAGCTGCGCGCGGTTTCTGCTCTGAATCCATCTGAGGAGAGAGGTTGCCTGTCCACTTGCAGAGACTGTGTGGTTAAGGAAATAATATCGCTGTCCCTACCTACAAATCAACACATGCGCTTCCTCTCAAAAGAGGAGATCAGGTTTTTCCTGTTTAACCTTTCACGCTGTTTGGAACTGCCTCAGACCGTGTCGTGTTTCTCCTTGGTAAATTAAAAGCCGTGTTAATATATGGGGATGAAAGGCAGACATCAAGATCTGTTGGAAAAAGCAGTGCTGCTTGATTGCTTACAGCTTTCCTGCTTGTTTGGTATTGTGATGACTGTTGTATTGATTTTTAACTCGGTAATGAAAAGTTAGTCACAAAAGCTTTTAATATTAGATCCAGAAGAAATGACAGATAAGTCTTGTGATAAGTGTTTAGAGCAGTGTACAGCCAGCTCTCTCAGGCTGAAAGGCCTTCCTCGTATCCTGCTGTTACTCCAGGTTTGTTTCTTTGGGGCTAACTCAACAGTGAGTGTGACCCGTTGAGATGTGATGAAGATGTTTTCCATGAAACCAGTAGGTTTCTAAGTCAACTCTAGGTACTCTTAGAGCAGAGAATACACGCCGGCTAATCCGATCTGCTCCCTTGCCAGTGCCTGCAGCTTGCCTGTTTTCGGCTGCTCGTCGGGCTCCCTTACAGCTCCCCGGAGCAGTGGGACTTCCCCCGCAGCCTCGAGGAGCATTGCAGTCCCGCTCTGTTGTTAAATTTTTGTTTGCATCCACCTTGTTTTGCTTTGCCCTGTTACTGCTTTCTGACACAGAGTCCCTCTTCGTGCTTGGTGCGTGAAAATAATCCGCTTCTGGCTCCAAAAGGACAAAAACTTGAAGCTGAAACAGCTTTGTCGAATTCCTGGACAAGGAGAGGCTTCACGGGGCTCTGGGGTTAGCGTGATACTAGCTCTCACCTTCCCCACAGTCTTCATATCACTGGCAAGCAATCAAAATGCATTTGTAGGTGCTTTTTTTTTTTAATGACAGTCCATACTTCTGATCATCGTGTGGCACTGCAGAGCCACGCTCTTCAGATACTTCTACTTTGATCTGACTTGTGTCGTTTCTTCGGTGAGCGGTGTTTTCCTTCCCCGTGTACCTCGTGTCGGGAAGGGTAGTGGATAGCTGTAGTCACATTCTCTCTCTCTAGATGTATAATTTTGTCAGTATACCGAAATGCCCCAGATTCTTTCTTTGTGAACTTGCTGACCCTTTACCACCTTTTCTGCTTTGCTTTAAAAACAGTTTAATGACTGGCTTTTTGTTAATTAGTAGGAGTCGGGTTTTGTTCCTGATGCACGCAAGGTAACGAATCCGAGCTGGACTTGGGAGTCAGCATAAACAGGATGTGGTCAGTGGCCGCCTGGGTCTCGTACGGCCAGCTCGTGTCTCGGCTGGGAGCTTTTCCTTCGGTGCCTGCCTTCGTGGGGAGAGCACGGGCCTCATCCTGCTCCTGTGCTCTGCAGCAGACGGCTGGCAGCCTGCCCCAGTCCCCCTGGGGCCAGGGGCTGCGGGGAAGCAGGGTTTCTCCCAAGAGGTTTGCTCAGGAGGCGGTGGAGGGACCTTTGGGGTCCTGTCAGCAGTCAGTAGGTGGCACTCATAAGCAAAATAAGCTGCCTTCTCTCCCTTTCTCCTCCATGATCTTCCTCACCCACGTTCTGCATCATTCCTGCTGGTGGTCAGGTAAGGACGAAAGCAGAATTGTCTGCCAGTGTCTGCAGCAGGAATTGGAGACTGCGGTGTCTGTAGTGACGCTGTTTTCTCTGCTGTTCTTCCATTCTGCTCAGGAAAGCCTTTCTGTGGAAAGGCAGAGAAAAAGCCATTTTTAAAAATAACAGGCAATTAGGTTGTTGCTTTGACATGCCTGTGTTTCTTGCTGGGGCATTTCATGCTCCCTGTGGTTTATCTGGGGTAATAATTGTGGAGTGGTCGTGTAGGTGAGTGTAGGGATGGGCGCGGTTGGGGCTCACAGGTACCTTTCCTGTGTGTCTGGGGAAGCTGTGTAGTCAAGGTTCTGCTTGCTCTAAGTAGCAGACTTGGAAAGAAGAGGAAAGAAGAAACACACTTTTGCAAAGTGGTTGAGTTAAATTCTTTGCAGCCTTCTCCACTTGCCTTTTATTTTGCTGCCTTCTCTTGGATGCAGTTGACTTTCTGATTAGGATTTTCAGTATAATACACAGTTTATGAGAAATACCCGTTTTCAAACCTCTATCCAGCAGCTTCCTTTCTCCAGACTAATAATGCAGCGTTTGGTTTACGGTGAGGATGGGGTCTTTCTTAGCCTTGTGTTCAGTCCCATTCCTCCTGAGGTCTTTGGTCCCTGCTCTTCAACTTCGCTTAAACTCCTAAACGCTCGTAGCTGAGCCTTGCCTGATTCATGTTTCTTCAGCTTCATGGAGCAGAGAACCCTTTGGTTTGTCTGCGGGGCGGTAGGGCTGCGGGAGGAAGCACTGCCTGCCTTGGAACGCGCTCTGTCGTACCCCGCAGGCGTGCGGAGTGGTAACGGTGGGAATCGAGACAGTGTGGAACGGGGAGAAAAAAACCCCTGCACCTTGCTCAGCGCTCTGTTGTGCTCGTCGGAGCTCAGAAATGGGTTTCACAGTCCAGCAGTGGCCATAGCGGTGTTTATAAACCAATTACACGAAGATTTTTTGCCTCTCGGTGCATTGGCTGATGGTGGTGGTGTTTTACTGACAGACAAAGATCGGAGAAGCCTTGGAGTTTCAGCCACCTGTGGATCTGCTGTCTTTGGCAGTTCTACGCAAAACAGAAATCCTTTAAAATTTGGTGAACTGTATATTGCAGATAAGTTTATGGAGTTTAATTGCGTAGAGCTTTAAAGTTTAAGGATGTCTAGACACAAGTTTTTCTTTTTTTCAGGTTTAAATGGAACATGCAATAATTCTAGTGTACCAACATCAACTTCAGAAATGCCAGATTATTTATTGTAAGTATATTTATCAGTTGCTTCATTGCTTTGGGGTCATGTTTCAAGCTAAAAATCACAATGTGCTGGGGATTTTTGGTGGACTTTACCGTTACTCAATCTAACCTTGTAAGATGGGTTTAAAAAAAAAAAAGTAAATCCAACTCTGCAGATAGTTCCTGAGACTAAACTGAGATCTGGTCTTTACCTCCTTGTGGAGTTCAAGGTTATCTTCCTGTAAACCAGTTTTTAAGGTACTTTGAGAAACATTGTATACCTTGAAGCAGTTTACGTGTTACAGGTGGAAGCTCTGCGAGGAAATATTCTGCTTTAGTGTTATGGAAGACAGGGCGAGGAAGGATTTTGAGAGGTTAGCTGATTCTTCCCCTGTTCAGGGCCAAGATCATCTACATAAACCAGTGAAATACTCTTCGTGGGGTGGTTGTAACCCGTGGGTTAGGATGCGAGTTGTTTCACCTCTTGACTTTTTAATCAGATCCCCTGGAGGTTAATGAAATAAATATCCTTGTCTGCCGAAGCACAAAAACCCCAGTGCCTAAAGCCAAAAATCTGCATCAAGCCCAACCTGTGATAAACAAAGCTCTGTGATGGCAAAGAAGCCTAGCTGTGGGTGGTACTCCCTGTGCACGTCTGCGGCGTCGGGTCTGGCTTGGCTGTGCGGCGATCCCTCAGAGAGAGCAGAGAGATGGAGGAGGCGGCAGCCGCTCCGGGCTCTGCGGGAGCAGTCGCTGGAGCTGCCTGGAGGATACGCAGGGTTCTTGCATGGTTACAAAACTGTGGTTTGCTGGGCTGTATGAACCTTGCAAACCACTTCGAGCTGGCGTTTCTGGTACCATTCAGAAGAATGGGGATGGCTGGGGTGTTTTTCGTACAATGGATGTGCTGATGCCTTCTGTAGAAGGATCTCGCAGCTCCTCAGTCCATCTCCAGAGAAATCCTGTAAGGTTAATGAACTCCTGGAAGGTCTGCATCTCACCTTTTGGTACAATGACTGGTTGGATGGTCAGCTCTTTAAATTCTAAGAGCTGTCGCTGGTATTTTGAGCACAGAGACGTATGTTTCATACCAGCAAGGACAACTTCCTCACCTCATAGCAGCGTATCCTCTATAAATGCTGATTTATACTGACCCCTCGCAAAAGCTCAGTTCTTGAAGGCTGGAGCACGTTTGGGTGAACAGAGTGAAAGTTTTCCCTTCATTTGATACCAGAGTTAGCTTATGCGTGTTCATGCACTGAGCTGGCACAGTTGCAGGCAGCGTAAGGTGGCAAATTAGTCACCACCTACAGAAAGAGGAGTTTTGCCATCAGAGAGGACTGGCTGCTGGGCTTTCTGCAAAATGTCGGGTTTAACGGCTGCTTGTGGAGCTGAATAACTTTCAAAGGGCCTCGGAGGCGCATCTGTTAAACGTGAGCTCTTGTGTTCAGCTCACGTTGGATATCTGCAGAAGGTAGTGGAAATACAGTCAGTCTGTTCAGCGTGGTTTCTTGTCGTGTGCTTGCCACGCAGTCGTACTGTGAGCATTTTGCAATGATAGCGAATGCTTTTTGTGTCCCTGTAAAGACTCTTAACACTGGAAGCATCGTATTCCTGCTGTTCCAAGGTCTGGCACAGATGCAGAACTGCATGTTCTGCAGGACAGCAGGAGTTAGAAAAACTGTAGCAGTGCTATCTGAACGCCCTCCTACACCCTCAGCTACTCCCAGGCTTTGCCATACCTGCGTATTCCACCTTATCAGCCATAGATAAGGAATTCTGGGAGCAAACAGTGTCTTGTTGTACACAGAGGTCAAGACAGCAGTCCTGACAGTTACCTCCGTGCCACTGTAATGCGAGCCATAAGAGGCTGTATTAGCTTTCAGATGCAGTCACCTGGTAGCCCTGTCGTCCTGGTGTTGGCGTTGCGGTATTCGTGCTGTCTGGAGAGAAGACTTACTAAACCAATTAACTAAATCATTCTCCCTCCAGAAAATACGCAGCCATTTCCTCTTCGGAGCAGCGTCAGAGTTACAAAAACGACTTCAATGCAGAATACAACGAGTACAGAGACTTGCACGCTCGGATAGAGAGGATAACTCGGCGGTTTACGCAGTTAGACGCCAAGCTGAAGCAACTTTTGCAGGGCTCTGAAGAATATAAGGTAGAAACAGAACGACATCTTTCAAAAAGCCGCTTTCTGCAAGTGGCAACGTTACACCTCGTTTTATTGCGCTGTACGTGGGGCTGTTTGGGACGGGTCGGTGTGTAAAGCGTGCTGCCCGGAGCCCCGAACTGGTGGATGCAGAACGTGCACGCAGCTGACAGCCTTGTAGGCTGTTCTTAGAACAGCTCTGCGTTCTTTCATTTTCGAGCCGGAGCGCACATCACGGCACTTGTTGACAGGGAGAGGCCTCAGTGAGACAATTGGCGTCTTTAGCCAAAAGCTGCTGGAAGCGATTAGTGTATCCCAGCCAGAAAACTCACATTTGTGCATATGGTAGCGCACTGGGGCTGGAAGGGGAGTTAGCACGGGGTCATCTGTTTCCCCAGAATCTTTGATCTTAATAATGTAGCATTATTTGATTTGTCAGACTGATTTTAAAAGAGCTCTAACTATGCATTATCTTGAGAAAGTAAGTCTCATTGAGTATAATAAACAGATTTTTTACAGGGCGCCTATTGTACTAAGCACTGTTTCCTCCCTCAAACATCCTTCACCTCTCTCTGAGAAATTCAGTGATTCCTCACTGAATTATTTTTTTTATCTTGGGGGAATAATGAGTCTGAGCTGTGGAGGAAATGTCAGTTATGCCGCCAACCCACGCGCCTGGTACAGGTAGTTCTCGTGGCTGGGGAATGGGGACAGGGGGCTGATCCTTCCCGTGCTTCCGGTGTCAGCACCAGTGTGGTCACGGAGTCGGTGAGGCTGGTGGTAGCCATCAGATCTCACGGGAGAAGTCGTGGAGGGAGTAGGTTGTGGTCAGTATTTGGAGGAAATGGGTATATTGAGCCGTCGGTAAACGCTTGCCTGCTGCAGTAGGTTGCAGAACCGTTGACTCTTGAAAATAATAAGGTATCTTTTCCTTTTTAGACCATCCATGATCAAATTTTACAGGAATATCGGAAAATTAAAAAGGTAAGTAAAAATATCTGGCCACAGAGAAGGCTTTTGGGTGGTGCCCCCGGTGACTGAAGGAGATGGGTACTTGCCAAGTGAAAAACCCAGTCCCTGAAGCTGCGTAGCAGATCGTTGTGCGGCTCGAGCTTCTCCAGACAGTGATCCCTTCCCGAGTCGGAAGGGGTTTGTGGGGAGTCGAGGCTGCTCCTTGGATCCCGGGGAGCGCTGGGCTGCGTCAGCGGCGTGCTAGCGCGAGAAGGAGACGTGTGGAATTAGTGCCCGTGTCCCCCCAGGGAAGGAGCGGTTCGTCTGTCGGCTGCACGGGCTGAGTGGGGACGGGATCCTCCAGGTCGTGGGGTATCCTTGGGGTGATTCGGGCACAGTCTCCACTATGAGTCACTTGGGCACGCGGTCCCCTGCGGGGCTCAGCGTGGTTTTTTGGTGCCTGGGGCACGCAGAATACTTTATGTCTCTGTATGTATATGTGAAGTTGTTGACTGGAGGGATTTATGGTTTAGCTGGATGAGGTAGAAATGCCGAGGCAGGCTGGGGCACCCATACACCAGGGGTGGGGTTTGTTTCTGCTGAAAATCTACAAATACGGCCCTGAGCTCTGCTGACCCTGAGGGGTTTGGGAGCTTTTTGAAGAGATTCTGTGTAAGTTCAGCTTTGTTTTCAAGCTCTTGGGCTTGCAGGATTCGGTGCTAAAGTGAGGGCGGCGGGCGGGTGGTGCTTGCTGGAAGCTGAGGTGTGTGGCCCGGCTGCTCCGAGCCGGGCTGAGCTTCGCTCAAGCTGCACTCGTTTCCCTGTAATGAGGCTCCTGGAGCTGCATATTGATGAAAGGGGACTTGGTTCTTTGCCTTGTTTGACCAAAGTGAGTCTATTTTAAATGGGTACCTGCTCCTCCAGCTAGAGAAGCTTCATTCCTTGGTCGTGTATTTATGCTGTGAGGTCCGATAGCCTCTCCTGGGTTCAGCGTAGGGGTCTCCAAGTCCTGAAGAATTGCCTTCCGTCACTGCATCTCCATTTTTCTTTGCAGACTAACCCCAATTACAGCCAAGAGAAGAACCGCTGCGAATACCTCCACAACAAACTGGCTCATATTAAAAAACTGATAGCAGAGTATGACCAACAGCAGTTTTAGCTGGCACTAGTCTGGACCGGGTAGGGCAAAAAAAAAAAGTCACCTGGACGTTACGTTCCCTTTTCTACAACTAGGTTCCTTTCAGAGACGAGCATTAATTCCTCGTGGTTGAAGAACTTGGGGATTACTTACGATGCCGAATCTGTCATGGCTGGGTCACCACCAGCCCAGCGCCCAGCACGGTCCTCTCGAGTTTTAGCCTCTCTGAATGTCGGAATGTAACAAATGAAAAAAAAAAAAAAAAAAAATCTGCTTATTTGA